>Ga0222712_10002959_pt1 | contig 18951 bp, 33 predicted proteins | sample C33_657DmetaG_FD_165043 | JGI IMG/M metagenome (GOLD analysis project Ga0222712, IMG submission 165043) | Estuarine water microbial communities from San Francisco Bay, California, United States - C33_657D | ecosystem: Environmental > Aquatic > Marine > Unclassified | place: USA: California... | reverse complement strand
GGTTATAGGGATTGAACTGGGAGTGAAACCAGATGACACCAGCGTCCTTACCTCGGCTTTTTGCCCGATAAGGCATCATTCCCGGCATACAGCCAGGAGCATGGACGTTGGCAGAGTCCAAAAGGGGCGCTGGCTTGGTTTCCAGTATCTTGCACCCCGAAATGTACTCCTTGACTACATTGGTATAGCCAGAAACGGGAGTAAACGTGTTAATGAGTCGGCCTCTGCGGGTAACGATACGATAACGAAGCGTTTCAACCCAGTCCAGAGGGACAAGTTCGTCGCACCAGATGATATCGCACTCACCACCCTCGATAACTCGCTTTTCTTGGGCATAATTGAGAAAGTAACATTGGCTTCCGTTCGGGAAAATGAACGTGCCGTCGGAAAAGCCGTTCTTCTGGGAATATTGGACGTTGGTCACCCGACCCTTCTTCAAGGTCTTGTATTCCGGAGGGATGTACTTCCAGATGATGTTCTGCTGCATCTCAATGGAAGACTTGGATGTCGTGTGCAGACACCAAACACGTGCGTTCGGTGAATTGACCATAGCTGCCACCACACGCTTTGCGGCCCATTCGGTCTTACCGGCACGGTTACCGCCTAGGACTAACAACTCTTGGTATTGCTTAAGCAGATCGTCGGCATCCTTCCAATGGAACGGCTCATAGCCATGACGATAAGGGTCGGTCTTCTCCGCATGGATTTTCTCCTCACGGATGCGGAGGATATCCGCTAACTTCTCCGTACCCAACTTTTCAGCCAGAACCTTCAACTCATCGGTCGAAGGCAGCTTGATGACTGGATGCGGAGTCAGTTTCACCAAGCCTTGCAAGACCAGTATCTCGGAGTGGTCTTGTCCTTGGCGGTGGCGCACTTATGGCGAGCGTGGAAAGACTTCCGACGAGCAGGGTTGCTCTTCTTGATGCTCATCTTGGGGTCGCCGAAACGCACGATTTTGGCCTTGCCGTTAGCGCCAGCCACATAGACAGCCGACTTCTTTGGGCCTCCAGGTGTGCGGAACGGACGGTTAAGGGTTACTTTCCTGCCTTTGTATTCTGCCATGTTCGTTTGGTTCGTAGAAAAATGATGGATGCGAGGTCATCGGCATCCGGTTCGTCCCAACTGTCTTCCTCTGGATCGCCACTCCAGAGCATAAGGTCACTTCTTACCCTTGTAGCCTTGGTAGCCCTTGCCGTGCATGGCCTTCTCAAAGGCTTGCATCTTGGCATGAGCCTTCTTGCCCTCCTTGGAGCCGCTTTCACCCTTTTCGTGCTTCATGCAGTTCTTCTTGGACTTCATAATGCCATAAGTTTCCCTAATGTGCCATATAAGTCAAGTCACACAACCAAAGAACCCAGAAAGGGAGTCGAACCCCTGCTAAGAGAACCAAAATCTCCTGTGCTGCCATTACACCATCGGGGTGGAGTTGACTAAAGATGCCCCCCCGTGGTGCGATCCTTACGGAGTCGTGAGGGGTACTGTTGGAAATGAGAGGATTCGGCAGGAATCGAACCTGCAACTCAGCCCTGAATGGACTGCATTTTTCCAGTTAAACTACATAATCCAAATGAGCCTTGAGCCGGAATCGAACCGGCAACCGTCCGTTTACAAAACGGGCGCACTACCAGTTGTGCTACCAAGGCAATATTCCGCATATCCCCTCGTCACTTCGGGGCGTTACTCGGCAAGCAGCTTCGGGGTGACATACCCGTGATTCGCCCCTAGGGAGGGACTCCTTCCCACTAGGGGAAGTACACGTCCTGGCATCGAGCCAGACCTATCCACACGCTTACCTTTCGTCGGACTGAAGGCGCAAGCACCCATAACCGACTGCCCAGCCGTCGCCGGGTGCGAAGATCTACAAAGAACAGGTACAAACTTACCGCTTTAGGCAACTTGTCAAACCTCAAAATTGCTGGCCCCATCCGTCCCAGCCGCCATAGCCGAAATAGCCGCCCGGATGAACATCGACATCCGCTCATCATACAGCCCATTGATGGCCTCATCCTCGTCGTAACACACCACCTTGAAGCTGCCGTCCTCGTCCTGCGCCACCAACATCCCCCTAGGACTATAAGCCTTGATGCTACCCACCGCCTCGCAGATCGCAGCCGTGAATTGCTCGTCCTTGGCGATAGCCCGGATATCAGTCTTACCCTTGGCCTTCTTCTTTCTTGGTCTTTTCGCCATGCCAGTACAGTCCCTTAGCCGACCCTCCAAGACGATAATAATAACCATCCCCAGAATCCCCAGAAGACTTCCCACACCCACACTCCTTATACTCCCTGTCCCGCCAGATATCCACCATCTCCCCGCACTCCAGGCACTCAAACCGCAACCGGGTAACCCTCATCACCACTTACCCCCAAACCTAGGATGCTTCGCAGCTACCCAACGGTCTAAGTCCTTACGCAACGGAACACGCATCCCCACCACGAAGTTCTTGCTGTCCTTCACCATCACGTTGATCGGCACTCGGTTCCTTCCACTCTCCAAAATACACGCAATAATCCGGGTATTCCGATACTTCCCAGACACCACCCCAATGAACTCCCGAACCTCCACAGCCGCCTCAACCTCCTTCACCAACTCCACCTCCAGGTTCATATCCTTCCGAATCCACTCCAACCCCTCATCCGTCCACTTCACAGGCCACAGCTGCTTCTTGGCGCTATTCGCAATCCTAGCCCAATGCTTCCCCTCCAACGCCCGACCCCTCAATTCCTTCAATTCAGCACGGCTCAACCCCAACAACCGGCTCAAATCACCTTCCTTATGCTTAAGTTCCATATTCCACCATCCAAACCCAATATCCCTTAAACTCAACCCAAACAATATGTATCCCTCGGCCTCGAAACTCAGCCTCGTCCCTTAACTACCCTGTCTTTCCCTTCCGGCTCTCTTTCAGATCGCCTCCAGGCGAAAGAACATCCCCCATGTCTGGGGGACTGAGGGGGGTAGTAGGGGATTCTTAAGGGGATTTTCCAGACCCTGTCAAACTCAATCTCCACTATTTATCCACCCATTAGATTATCTAATACTCCACATCACTCCACATAATACTCTAAAATACTCCATATGATACAGGCCATCAATGACATAGCGCTTATTGCAGAAAAATCGGGTATGAGTGAACCCGCTTGGGGTTTAGAACCATTCCAAGTGCCGACCCCCCTCCCCCCTGGGGTGCTAGAGCTGCCGATCACCGGGTCAGTCCGACCTAAGACACCCCATAAGGAAACCGTCGCGACGTCATAAGAAGGGCTAATAGGTAGTGACTGCGCCCAAATCCGGGCGGTCAGTCCCCTTGCCAATCCGTAAGGGAAAGACCACTACAGATACCGTAAGGACGAAACTGATACGGTCGTAAGGATTATTTCAATACGGTCGTAAGGACGAAACTGATACGGTCGTAAGGACGAAACTGATACCGAAACCGTAAGGGAAAACTTACTACGGAATAGCTGCGCCACCGTAAACGATTCCCCCTTACTTTACTATATCACCTTTCCCCTTACGCCGGATTGACTGTAGGCACAAAAAACCCCCAAGGGTTTTCCTGGGGGGCTTGTAGTAGTTATTTGTTTACTGTCCTATACTTCCTCGATCAAAACCCTTACCCCGTTTCTTAAGAATGCGTTTTCAAGGTTTGCGATTCTTTCCGCTTCCTTCAAGGGCAGCTTTATTGCCTCCTCCCGCTGGACGGTTGCCCAATCCACGGTTGAACCGCAAATACGATAGGATTGAATAAGGTATTGCGGAGTTTTATGGTTTGCGTGAATCCTTGCAAAGTCCCGTTTCAATATGTAGAGGGTTTGAGTTTTCATTTTGTTTACTCCTTAGGCAAAGAAAGCGATGAGGAGGGCAACAGTGCTAAGGGAAATTGCGGAGGCGATTAAGTAGGGCATAGGAGGGAAGGGTTTAGCGGGCATCTACTACGCCCGCATTCTCGAGGGCAATCAATTCGCAAGGGGTAACGTCCCCTGTTACGAAAACCGCCCATTCAATCCCCTCGTGGATAAATGTCTCGGAAAAGGGAATTCCAAGGTCAATGGTCTCGGCATAGGGGAGAAGGGCAAAGGGGTTGCAAGGGTTGTTTCCGCTTTCGGAATAGGCAATAAAAGCCCTTAGGGTAAGGGCAGGGGATGGGCGGTGATGCATAGTCATATGATTGGGTTGGATTGGGAAGGGTTGTAGGGGTTATTTGCAGGAGGAGAGGTAACGATTGATAAGGGCTTTCTCCTTAGGGGTGGCAACACCTGCGGAAAGGGCAGAAACCGCCATGTCGATAGAGTCAGCTAGGTCAAAGTAGCGAACCGCCTTGTCATATTGCCCGCCTTTGTCGGCGCTATCCCCTTCCGTCCGCAAGTATTTGAGGAGCATGGCAAGGCAATGCATTTGGTATTGATTGAGGGTTCCGTCCGCTTGGATTGATTGATTCGGGTTATTCATAGGATTAGGTTGCATCCCCTAGAGAATGAAAGGGCAGGGGATAGTCAACCGCCTTTCTTTAGGGGTAGGGGAAGGGCAAGGGAAGGGCAAGGGGAGGCAAAGGGTTCCAGGATTAATGGGATCTTAGCGGGCGCATGTCGACGTTGCACCCGGTGGCCTTAAGGGCAGCTCGCCCGGTGATCGCAAGGCAAGGGCAGCTTTAAGGGTTCCAGGCGGGCGGGCGGGCGCATGCGCCTACCTACCTACCTACCTACCTAGGCACAAAAAAGGCAAGGGGTTGCCTTGCCTTATACCTACCCATGTGGGGGAGGGTTAACCGTGGGAAAGGTATTCAAGCAAACGCCCATCCGTTTTTTCGTTAACGGTTTGAAACGTCCACCGGGTGACTAGGCCGGGGTTTTTAATACCTAGTCGTTTGGCAATGTCTACTTTTTCCCGGTCATGGGTAAAGTTATCCCATGATTCCGCAGCTTCATTATATTCCCTTTCCGACAATTCGGAATCATCTAGGCATGGATAATCCGCAAGGGCGCAAATAATTTCCGCAGCTTCCACTAGGGCGGTTTCCGGTGCGTCTTTATGGATCAATAGGGAGTCAATCCAACCGCAGCCCCAATGGTTTGCGCTTGCAACGGTCACTTGCATTTGAGGGCAATGGATATCACCGGGGGCGGTTTCGTTTATTTCCTCCCCTTCCCATTGTGAAAGGGTTTTGCGGGCGGTTTCAAAGTTTACCTTTTCCAGGGTTCCGCTGTCCCGGTTTTGAGAGACGATCACAAAGTAACCCTCCCAATTTTTGCCAACATAATTAGACGGGCGCACCCATGCGTTATCTTTTAGATATTCTAAGGCGGTTTCTTTATTCATAGGTTTCTGATTTGTGGGGGTTAAGAATGCGTGTAACCGTCCCTTTCAATCCCTAGGACAATATGACCCCCGGAAATATATTCGATCGGAACCATAAGGGCAGCTTTAGCAGGGTTTCCGAATTCGGGATAAGATCCCGAAAGCAAAACGTCAACCGGCTTCCCCCACCTTACGGAAAGGGAAAGCAAAGCTGCGGTTTGTTCGCTTGTTAGGACGTATTGCCCCACCTGGAAAGGGAGGGGAGGGTTTTGGTTTTCGTTATTCATGGGAGGAAAGGTTAAAGGGTTTCGTTATCTTCCACGATATTGCGGATTTGTTCAAGCGCCCGCATTTGCTGACCCGTTGTGATTTGTTCCGGGTGCAAAGCTGCCCACCGTAGGACAGCATTTGCGGTTTCGTCATCTTCCAAGGGAAGGAGACCGGAGAGAATAGAGAGCGCCTTATAATGGGTCATAGGTTTATTTGCGGTTTAGAGAATAGATTAAAACAAGTAAGCAAAGGGTTACGGTGAACATGGGCAGCTTTCATTTGTGGATGACAAATCCCGTTTTGTCCTTTTTCGCCGGGCCTTTTGCCTTTAGCAAAACAAATTTGCCTAGGCCGGATTGCCACGTTGGATCATCCAAAAATCGCAAGTCGGATTTATCACCGTCAACGGTTTCGACGTTCAACCCTTCAAAGGGGATTTGTTCGCCCACCTGGAAACCGTTTGCAACCGCCGCGACGTTAACCCCGGCACGCAAGGCAAGGGCAGCTTGCGCCCGGTTTGTCTCGGAAAGGGAAAAGGTTAAATGATAATTCTTAGGCATGTCACCCTTTGCCCATGCAAGCGCCCGTTTGATGGATTTAGTGTAGTCGTACGTTTGCAAGGTTGGATAGGTTTCAAACACCTTGCGGAACAAGTTTTCAACGGGAAGATCACTAGTCCCGTTAAGACGTAAAGCCGGGGTTAACCCTAGGCGGTTTGCCTTACGGACTAGTTTTGCAATGTCCTTTAGAAGTAGGGCAATGAATGCGTCTCTTTCGTCATGTAGAAACCTAGTTTTCATGACCCGGCTTTTATTGATCGCCTTAAACATTGCAGCACGTCCAGCTGCCCACAAACAAGACATGGCGCAACCGTGGGAAGCATGTACGCACATGTTGCCTACACCCGCAAGGGTTCCAGGCGCTAGGTATAAGATGCCAGTAAGGTATCCGGCTTTTTCCCCTTTTACCGTCTTCGCATCCGCTGAAACGGAAAGAAGGGTTTTAGGGATAATAAGGCGCAGCTTGGAAGCCGGATGAGGTTTGATGTTAGAGAATGCGTTTGACATGGGAGGGAAGGGCAAGGGGTTTAGATAAGGGTTGCGATAAACAAACCGCCAAACTCCCCGTGACCCGTGCAAACGTGGCCCCGGAGTTTTCGACGTTGATCGGACATGCGCCGGGCTTCGGCAGCTACTTTCCGGGCTTCTTGCACGTCATCAAAGGCGAGAAAGAAAACAACGGAAGGGGGAAGCCCGTCCTTTGTTTCGCTTGTGCAATCGGAAACAAAAGCCCCGGAGTAGGGTTCAATCCCCATATTTTGAGCAGCGTTTGTTAGAATCATTTCAATGTCTTTTGGATAGGTCATAGGTGTATTAGGTACGTCCAAACCGAAACCCTTCCCTTACCTATAGTCAACCGTTTTTTATAAAGGTTAACTCTAGGGGGATAGGGGAAGGGCGAGACCTGGAAATGGCGCACGGGGCCACGTGACCGGCTGCCCTAGGCATGGCATGACGTGATCGTCGCAACGTCACCACGGCGGCGCTAGGCCGGTCGGACAGCAGCTCCAGGAGGCGAGCGTGGGCGAGCGCACGTATATAAGCCTACCTACCCCATACCCTCATACCTCGTACCCCATACCCCTGCCTACCTAGGGCGTACCTACCCCTAGCCTACCCGATGCCTACCTACCCCATACCCCTACCTAGGCATGGCGCAGCTTGGTCATCTCCACATCGAATCCACGTTGGAACAGTTTCTGGACTACCGCTTGACGCACTCAACGATGTCCTCCCAGTTATCGACCACAGATTGGATTTCCTCAATGCTGACATTCGCATTGCACGTGAACTTCTTGAGCGTCTCAGCCATGATGTTGCCCGTGGTGAGGAGATAACGGCAATCCTTCTCATGCCGGGCGTTCTCCTTGATGAGTACCGTGATGCACTCATGTAGCTGCTTGTCCTGCACGAACAGGTAGTTGGGCCATTTCTTCATCTCCTGCCAAGACTTGTGGATGTAGTCCTTGCGCCATAGGCCGATGTTGTACCCATCGCATCCCTTGCGTAGGGACTTCACCTCTGCTTCAAGCCGGGCGTTCTCCTCCTGGAGTCCACCGATCTGGTTGATGTAGCCGATGTTATCGATGCTTTTCTGTTTCATCTGATGCCGGAACACAGCCAATGCCCAAGCGGGATTGTCCCGCACCTGTTCGACCGTGAAGTCGAGGATGTTCTCTTCGCTTGATTTACGTTTGTCCGTATTTGCTGAGTCTGGTTGAGCATCTGAGCCATTCTTCAAACCAGCCATAGATGGCGTGTTATCCTCCTTGGCCTTGGTTAATGCGTCATGCTTGGCGTGTACAGCACCAGCCAGCTGCGCCGATGCGATGGCCTCCTTGAGCAACGGGTCTACGTTCACGAAGGTAGGCTCGTACCTTTGGTCTTTGATGTCCCTTGGCGGTGGGCCGGGAAGAGGTATCCAATGGGTAGGACAGATATCCGCTTGACCGGCTCGCTTGTCCCGTGTCCACCATTGCTTGAGTCCTACCATGTAACAGCCGAATACCTCGACCCCGCCTGGAGGCTTGGAGTCCCATAGGATTGCCCACGTGCCACCGGGCAACGTGCTGATTGGTTGCCACTTGCTCATTGAGGATATCCGTTTGCTGCGAAGTACTGCCGACCGATGTACCGGATGGTCTTCATCGTATTGGCGAGGTCATCGCAGTTCGTGTTGTTGCAAGAATGGAACTGGCCTTCAAACTTCACGTTCTGGCATCCATCCCATTTCTGGGTGAAGGTGAACAGGATGTCCTCGCAATCCATGACACGCTGGTGGTACTCCTCGTAGGACGGGAAGTCCTCCATAGCGATAGGGTAGTAAGGGTCGATGACCTTGCCGCTGAAGAAGTGCCCGCCACGCTCAAGGATGACGATCTTAGCGTCCTGTGCGTGGAGCAGATAGATGTCTACGAGGTTGCTCATTTGCGTTTGTTCTTGGTCTTGGGCTTCGACTTGCGCTTGGCCTTCGCCTTGGGCTTCTTCCTGGACGGCTTCTTGAACGGCTCGTCGGAGAAACAGAAGTCGAACGGAGGAACATACACGGAGTTCTCATCGATGAGGTCTGTCTTGATGGACGACTGCAACAGTCCGTACTTGTCCTCCAGTTTCTTGTAGTCCTCCGACGAGACGTTGGTCACGAACGATGCCTCCCGGAGACGCTTGCATTCGGCTTCCAGTTCAGCGATGCGGGACAGCAGCTCCTCGTTCTTCTTCTTACGGACTTCATCCGTACAGATGAGGATGTCGAACGCATCACGCAGATTCAACTCGTTGATTTCGCTGCCATTGAGGTAATCCTTGTTAGCCAGTTCCCTCTTGATGAAGAAGTGGTCATCACGGTTGCGGGTGATGATCGCCTCCTTGCTGGAGACCATATTGGTCAAGTGCTTCACCTGTTCGGCAAGCCCCATCATGTGGATGTTGATTTCCTTAACACGACCGGAGTAATCCTCAAACGCAGCCTTCGGTGCATTGGGATTCTTGGGAAGGCCAAGATACAGGTACTCGATGTCACACAGCGCAACTTGATGATTCGTGTACAGCCGGTTCCAGCAAGCGACCGACTTGTCCAAGGACAACTGGAGCTGCTTGATCGCAGACCACGGGTTCAGCCACCAGTACTTCGGCAGCTCTCCCTCTTGGTATTCGATGAGCATGTGGTTCTCATGCTTGGCGAGGATGTAGTCCCGTTCATAGGACTTTTGTTTGGTCTTCATGTCTTGGGCGTGGGATGTAGGGTCGGGCATAGGTTTGGTTATCGGTGAAGGTTGTTCTCGTTGAGGTAATCCTCTACAAGTTGGATGCGCTTGCCAATCCATTTCATGCAGTTCGTAGCCATTGAGTTTCCTATGGCCTTATACCTTGGGCCGTCCGGGCATTGCTCCGGGGGCTTGCCCCTCCAGGAGATGCGGGTATGGTTACGAGGAAACCCCTGCAAGGCTTCGCATTCTTCGGGAAGCAAGCGACGCACAGCCATAGGTGGAACGACAACTCCGTGGATGTCAGTTTTAGTCAGCGTATACATCGGCCCGCCTTCGGTTGCACCAACGCCTTGTGGGCCAGCGTTATCGCTGCGCCCGATAATTGTGCCTTGAATAGCGATGGGCTGGAAAGCCACGGCAACTGCCGTTTGGACAAACGGCACATTGCCCCCACCCGTGCCGTATCGTGCAGCTACGGTTGGCGCTACTTCGTGAGGGCCGGTAACACGACTGTCGTTGGGATGGTTGTCGTACAGGTACTGCTGGGGCTGTACCCCTACGGCATGGTGATGGTGCGCCGTGATCGTGTACATCGCATCACCGGGCTGACCGACCCCGAAGGTCTGACGGTTCTCATCAGCACCTTGCGGACGGGTAGCCGCCATCGTGTTGATGGGGATGACCTGTTGGGGCGTGGCAACGAACTGGTCTTGGGTGCTGGCGATAGTAAATGTTTTGTCTTCATAGGCCAACATGCCAGTACCGCCTTTCTCGTTCGGACGAACCTCACCACCCTTAGTGCCGGTATACTCGCCACCTCCACGTACCTTGAAGGCGATGGGCGGTTGCACCGCATGCGGGCCTTTGGCTACGAGCGTAGGGCAAGTATCGGTATGCCCGATGAACGGGTCGTAGAGGGCGTTCTCGCCTTGGTTGAAGGAAGCCCTGTCAGCGATGACAGGGAGCGCCTCCGAGGAAATATGGTCAATGACCATATTGAAGCCGTCAGCCCGGCTGTAGTCGTTGCTGGTTGTCTCCAGGCAATTGGCTACGTTTGGGTTTCCTGCTGTTCCGAATGGCAACTGGATGCGGCTTGGGCTTCCAACGCTTGCTCCAGCAATGGGGGCAGTTTCTTCTCCCGCTTTCTTGCCCGCCTTAGGATTCCCGAAGCTGCTTGGGCCGTCAAATAGTACCGCTGTGGGATGTCTCCAGTCACCAGTACGGCAGCCAACGATGAAGACTCTTTTCCGACGCTGGGCGAGTCCGAAGTTTGCAGCGTCAAGAGTTCGGTAGGCGAACCCATACCCGAGTTCAGCCAACGCTGAGAGGAGGGCCGAAAAATCTTGTCCTCCCCTTGCGGACAACAGTCCTGGGACGTTCTCGTACACCAGCCACTTTGGGCGCAGCTTTGCAACAAGGCTGAAGTAGACAAGGGATAAGTTGCCACGTGGATCAGCCATTCCCTCTCTGAGACCGGCAACTGAGAAGGCTTGGCAGGGTGGGCCTCCAACGATGACATCCACAGATCCAGTTGGGATATCCCATGACTGGAAGTTTTCGAGGTTTCCATAATTCTTAACGTGAGGCCAGCGTTGCTTCAAGACCTCGCATGGGAATGGTTCGATTTCTGCGAACCCGACTGGTGTCCAGCCGAGAGGCTCCCAAGCGATTGATGCCGCTTCGATGCCGGAACAAACTGAGAAGTATCGCATGTGTTGTAGCGCAAGGAGTTCACTTGGTTTCCAGGTCTAGGATGGATTGAAGGAAACGTGTGCGGAAATCGGATACAGACTCTTCCTTCTCCGGTTGGATTTTAACCACGTTGATGCTGACCCCATAGACCTTGACGGCTTCCACGATGGACTGCCACAACTTGTCGTAGCGACGGTACATCATCACCTTCTGGGACTTGGTCAGCCCCTTAGCCGAGGTCTTGGGATCGGTGGCTGCGAAAGCCAAGGAGCGCAAGGTAGGCCAAGAGAGTTGCGGGACTAGGTCTTCCTCGCAAGCCTCACGGAAGCGTTCAGCTGCACGTGGGAGGAGGTCGAAGTACACGGTCACTTCTGCCGTGTTCTGAGGTTTCTTGTTATCGGACATATGATTATTTGATGATGGGGAGAACGTTGGTTTCGTAGAGGGGGTGCTTCTTGTTCCACACGACACCCTTCTTGGTGAGCGTGGCGAGGGATACCCACCATGCTTCTTTGCCACCAGAGTCGATGGATACGTCGTTGATGCCGGTGATGATTTGGCATTCGGCCTTATCGACATACCACTCCATCGAGAAGCCCTCGAAAGCGTGACTGCCGGAGTTGAACCGCTTCATGATCTCCTGGATGAAGGAGTCGATGTTGGTGCGGACACCCGTGATGTGAGCCGTGTCCGACTCTTTGTCTAGGCGCACGACCTCGATGCGGGTCGTACAGATGTACATTTTCTTTGGATTGTTCATGGGAAGGAATGCCAGAAAGGCAGACCCCCCAATGACAGTCAACGAAAATAGTTACACCTTTTTCATATTATTACGACTTGGCCTCTGGGGGTGGCGTAACGTCGATGGGCATGCTGTTAATGTTCAACAGTTTGTTGATATCATCAGCGGAAATCTTGAGTTCAGCCTTGACCTGTACCGTGGGGGTGGGGTCAACCAACTTGTCCATCTTGTCGATGGCGATGGCGGTCGAGAGCATGAGTTGACCGATCGGGATGTTCTCCACCTCTGCCTCCAAGCGTGTCGTGGACTTGTCGATGAAGGAGGCCAGTCGCATGGCTGTCTTGCGCTTGAAGGCGAGGATGTCCAACTGCCCGGAGTCCTGCAGCTGGTTGCGGATTTGTGCGACCTCGACAGGTGCTACTGCGGTGAGCCGAGCAACGGACTCGCTGGGCGTACCTTGCTTGAGCAAGGACTCGATGCGGTTCTTGGTGGCCTTGGTTAACTTGGCCTTGTCGGGCTTGGCTCTGGTCGGCAGTCGTTCGTACTGTGGGTCTGTATCCATGTAGTCATTATTAGCATATTGCCGTACAAAGCAAGGAAGGTACTGTATTAACTATGCTCCTAGTCCACACCGAGATAAACATCTGCCCGCCTCCTACACACCAAGCAGCTCTCCGCATCCTTAAGAACAAGAAGACCGGCGCTATGTTCGTGGGCAAGATGGAGAAGTCTTCAGCCAAGAAGTGGAACGTCCAGTTCCAAGCGATGCTTGAGAAGACCCGTGCCGAGGAGAAGATTGCCACGATCACGGATGCCGTGACGGTCAACGTCTGTTTCATCTACAAGCATACGGCTGACTCCAAGCGGATTGCCAAGCGGATGAACCTACCTTTCGTCCCCAAGCGGACACGCCCAGACCTGGACAACCTAGCCAAGTCCGTGCTGGACTGCATCGTCACGGCTGGCTGGCTCAAGGACGACAACCAGATCGTCGAACTCCAATTGACCAAGCGTCATGCGGACGAGGAAGGATTGACTATTGACATCCTTCGCTACCCCATCCAGACCTAAGTCCTCTCACCCACCCACAACATGAGCAAACACCAAATCGTCAGCGGCCTTCCGTTCGCTGAGTACAAGAAGAACCCCGGAGTCAATGCGTCCTTCCTCAAGAAGTTCAACGTCTCCCCCAAGCATGCCGTCGAGGATGTCTTTGAGGGCAACGATGCGACCGACCTTGGCTCCTACATCCACGCCCTAGCCCTCGACCCGTCCTCGCTGTCGCAGTTCAACTGCATGCCGACCACGGGTGAAGGCTCCCGCACCGCACGTGCAATCTGGCTCAAGGAGAACCCGGAAGGCATTCTCCTTTCCCCTAAGCAGATGGAGAACGGCAAGGCTTGCGCCCAAGTCATCAAGGAGTACGACCTGTTCCGTGAGTTCGTCTCGATGGATGGATACGAACCGGAGGTCACCATCCTCACCGAGCATCCCAAGTACGGCTTCCCGATGAAGGCTCGACTCGACATGCTGGTGCGTAACGAGAACGGCATCTGGATCGGTGACATCAAGTCCTTCGGTGGCTCCAACAACAGCAATGCCATGACGAAGAAGTCCCTGTTCTATTGCATCCGTGACCGAGGCTATGACTTGCAGCTCGTCCACTATCGTCGATGCATCCAACAGGTCTTGAACCGTACGCCAGAGGCCATGTACCTTTTCTTCGTGGAGACTGGTACTCCAGGTCACGACCGCATCCGTGTGGAACTGGACGAGGGCTGGCTGGCACATGCTGAGATGCGCTTGGACGAATACTACCGCATCTACAACGACTGCTGGTTGTCGGGTGTCTATCCCGGCATCAACTTCGGCAGTCCCCTCAAGTTAACCTTGGGAGATACGCTGTAAGCCATGACCCACGGGACTTGGATTCCTAGGCTCGTTCTTGAACGGGCCGATATCCCCCTGTCCGCTAAGCTGCTCTACGGACTCATCGATGCTCTCGATGGGGACGAGGGGTGCTTTGCGTCCAACGGCTGGATTGCCACGAACTTGGGCTTGGGCAAACGCCAGGTGCAGAACCTCCTAACGACCCTCATCGATGCCGGGCTGGTTGTCCGTGTCGAGCGGGAGGGTAAGCGCTACCTCCAGACCATCGAGAAGGCGGCTCTCTCCGGGGCCAAGAGGGATGCAGTAGATTGCACCCCCCCCGTGCAATCCGTTACACCCCCCCCATGCAATTCATTGCACCCATATAATACAGAGGATAACAAAGAAGATAAAACTAACCCCTTACCCCTTCCTTTGCCTCACGGTGAACCGTTCAAGCGAGCATGGGCCGAGTGGGTGCATTACCGCAAGCGCACCAGCCGAGCCTTGTCCCAGTTCGCATCAGCCAAGCAGCTGAAGATGCTGGGAGCCATGACCGAGGACGAGGCATGCCGGTGCATCGAGAGGTCTATCCTCAACGACTGGCAAGGTTTGTTCGTTGACACCTCCAAGCCCAAGGGCAACACCAAGACCCTCTCCTCAACCGATCACCACAATGGCTTCTGAACGACCCTACTGCCGGGGATGCAAAGGGCAAGTGACCCCCGTGCTGGACACGAACAAGGGCCAGCTGCTGAACTTCTACACCTGTCAGCCGTGCGCTGTCAGCGGGAAGACCACGCACTTCAGCCATCCGTTCGACTACACCGAGATGTTCGCTGGCAAGGGCTACCGCTTTTCCCCACGTCATCCCGACTTCCCAAAGGCTTTCGAGGACACGGACAGGGCAAGGCTCGCACCCAACCTCCAAAGGGCTTTGGACTGGAAGCCAGACGGCAAGAAGTCCCTGCTTCTGCACGGCATCACGGGGGCTGGCAAGACCCGCACCGCTTGGGAAATCTTCAACCGCCTTTGGCTTTACAACTTCCCGGAGAAGGCCGTGTGGTTGCCCATGCGTAAACTTGAGGGTGCAATCGAGAAGGGGTTCGATGACCACAAGCACGGCAAGGTACTAGACTACTTCTGCTCCGTCCCGCTCCTGGCGCTCGATGACCTAGGCAAAGAAAGATTGACTGCCCGCATGGAGACCGACCTATTCGCAATCATCGACGAACGAACTTCCAACCTACAACCCACGATCATCACAACGAACTACAATGGTACGACCCTACTTGAACGCTTCAGCAACAAAGAAACAGGCGAAGCCTTCCTCCGAAGACTCCGTGAATACTGCGATGCCTTCCACGCTTAAGCGGCTGGATCGTGACGGCCTCCGCTGGGAGGTAGCCACCAAGGGCGCAGTCTATTCCGTAGACCTGTCCGAGGAGAGCTGCACCTGTCCCCATTGGACGTTCCGTCTCATCGACAAGCCGGTGGGCAAGCGTCGATGCAAGCACGTCCTGGAATGCCGGGAAGCCTTCACGAACCGAATCATCCTCGCCCTCAAAAATAATTGTTGACGAGAGTGTCCACAGCCACAACCTCACTTACCTCCCTCCTATGAAACGTCTACTGTCACTCCTGCTCGCTGTCGCATCCTGCGAGGCGAAGTCCATCGTCAACGAAGACCTCATCCACAAGGTCGCCATCATCGAATCGAACGTCAACGAAGACGCTGTCGGTGACGGTGGTCGCAGCCTTGGTGCTTTCCAGATCGGGCAAGACGCTTGGGCCGATGCCGTTGCCTACAACCGGGTCACCGCTGGCCCGCACGACCAGACCTTGCCGACCAACTGGAAGGTCTATGCCCATGACTACAACGTGGCGCACCGTGCAGCTGAACTCATCCTGCTCATGCACGAAGCCCGGATGATTCGCAACAAGGTCAAGCCGACTCCGATGAAACTGTACATGGCCTACAACATGGGCTACAACCAAGCCGCCTCGTTCAACTTCAACGAGAACATCACCTTCGGCAAGAGGAAGGCGATCCTCCTGCGAGCCAAGCATATCCTCTCCAAGTAACCTTCCCACCCACAACAATGAAGAAACAAAAACCCTCCAAGCCGCTGGTCTTGGAAAAAGAAATCAAGTCCTACAAGGTGATTGCTTCCACGAAGTACATCCTCTTGGAGGACGGCAACATCGCCCGCATCCTCAAGAAGCACAAGCGATGCGGTCGCAACTACCTGTTCCTCCGCTTCGACAAGCGCATCACTAAATGCCTTGGCGAGGACGCTGTCGCACAACTCGCCTGGTAACCGCCATGTCCAATCCCACCAACCACCTCAAGGCCATCATGGCGTTCGCCTCCGATGAGGTCGTACGCATCGAAGCCGAGATCGACAACAAGGATACCCAAATCGAATACCTCTCCGACAAGTTGTCCAAGTTGTTCCATGAGCTGCGTTCCTTCCATGACGAGCATGGTCGTGACCTCCACCCGGAAGTCTTGGATGCCTTCAATGCCGCATGGCGCAACCATGAATCGTCCTTCGACGTGTGGAACGCTGGCAACAATCCCGAAACCATCAACGACGACGACCTCTAAACCAATCTCTACCCAATCTCTACCCAAACATATGAGCAACCCAATCATCGAACAACTCCGCAAACCCTTCCACCCGTCTCGCATCGAGTGGCGTTTGCAATCCTCCGGCGAGAAAGCCGACGGCTCCATCTGGGGTCGTTGCCTCGCCTACATCGACAACCGTGCCGCTATGGAACGCCTCGATGAAGTCTTCGGCCTCAACTGGTCGCAAGCCGAGGAGTTCAAGCAAATCGGTTCGCAAGCCGTCTGCACCGTGACGATCACCATCGAGAGCGTGGCTGGCGAAGAAGGCCGTCCGCTGTTCCCCTACCGCTCCGTGTCCGGCAGCTGTGCCGTGGAAGCCAACGGTGACATCGACCCGTTCAAGTCCGCTGCGTCCGGCGCTATGAAGCGAGCCGTGGTCAACCTTGGCATCGGTCGCTACCTGTACGACATGCCCGAAGCGTGGGCTGTCATCGACCCCAAGGGCAAGTACGAGGGCAAGACCAAGAACCAGACCCGCTTCCGCTGGAACCCTCCAGGTGATGTCCAGCCGTCCACCGCTCCCCAAGCGACCATCGAGGACTCCGCTCCTTACGTCAACTTCGACGCATCGTTCACTAAGACCAGCAACGCTCCTGCCGCCCCGGCTCCCGCCCCTGTCGAGTCCGATGGCACGTGGCGTACGATGGTCATCCCGTTCGGCAAGCAGAAGGGCCAGACCCTTGGTCAGCTGCCTCCCAACTCCCTCAAGTGGTGGCGTGAGAACTACCAGCCCAAGCCTTACAACGGCAAGATTTCCGCTAAGGACAAGGCGTTCCGTGACGCTCTCGACCAGTCGGCTGAAGCCTACAAGCCGATGCCCGGCCTCCCCGGCAACGATGAAGTCGTGACCGAAACCCCGATGGACGACGTTCCGTTCTAAGACCTATGCGCCACGACAACGATCAAGACGAACCCGAAGTCCTCGATGAGAGGACGGGTAGCGTCCAGCGTACGGAGATTATCATCCGTGACGTTGCTGAGCTGCCTGTCCTCACGGACGAGGAAATCATGGCAATCCTAAACCTCGCCAAGCATGAGCGTAACTAAACTCAAGAAGGCGGTCGGTCTCTCCCCCGATGACGTGCGTCGCCTCATGGCTGAGATGACCCCTGTGGTCACCAAGGTCGAGGATACCTACAAGCCCAAGAACTCCATCGAGGCGGCTTATCACATGATCCAGAAGTCCGGCTCGACCTTGGCTTGCGCCTGTCAGTCCTGGAAGGTGAAGAAGGTGGACGTGATTAAGTACGCCAAGGAGAACAACCTACCGTTCCTTTGGTCGGTATCGACCTACGATGAGGAGGCCAAGAAGATTGCCGAGGACATGATTAAGACCGGCAAGCATGTGCAGAACGTACGACACGGATTGCGTCAGCGGGTGGCCTATCTGCTGGCCTTGAAGGTCGGTGTATCCGAGGCATGCCGTAGGCTGTCCATCGATCGTCGTGGGCTTTACTACTACTGCAAGAACTACGATTTGCCTACACCAGCAAGAGCCATTAAGTAACGTCATGGACAACAAATACGACATCGTCGCTATGGGCGACAACCACGGTGACCTTGCTTGCGAGGATACCCTTGACGCAATCATGGAGTTCGTGAGACGTGTGAAGCCCAAGTACCGGGTACACCTTGGCGACAACTGGGACTACCGCTGGGGTCGCAGGGGCGTGGATAAGTCCTCCGCTGAAGCCAAGCAGGGCATGGAGGAAGACCTCCAAGCGGGCATCAGTTGGGTTAAGCGCTACAAGCCCACCCATTTCCTCTTCGGAAACCACGACGACAGAATCCGGCAAATCATCCAGAACACGGACTCCATCAAGGACAAGGAGGACATGCAGAAGCTGCAGGACAAGATGATGTCCACCCTTCGTGGGGTAGGTTGCAAGGTCATCAAGCCTTACAACGTGAAGACTGGTCGCATCCAGATCGGGCCTATCACCTTCATCCACGGGTTCAGCCACGGTCAGAACGCCTTGCTCAAGGATGCCCGTACGTTCGGTCAGCCCGGTGGCGGGTTCTGCATGGGCCACTTGCATCGCCTGGAGCAGCTGAACATCGAAGCCTTCGATGGCGGTGCGGCTTGGCTGTGCGGTTGGGCAGGACGGCAGGAGGATGCCGACTATTCGTTCCGTATGCCGGGAAGCCTACGCTGGCAGAATGGCTTCATGTACTTCAAGGTGGACGGAAACAACTACATCGGGAAACAGGCGCACCGCTTCGGTGACGGCTGGTACTTCCCCAATGGGGAGGTCTACAAGAAGCGATGAGCGACACTAAGCGATACAAACTCCGTCCAATCTTCTGGGATTACACACAGGTGAAATCTGTGAGCAAAGACCAGATTGATGCGATGGGTAATGAGTCTGCGTATTCGCACAAGGATGGAGACTGGGTTAAGTGGGAGGACTACGCCCGCCTCGAGGCCGAGGTCGAGCGGCTGGAAAAGGAGGTTTGGCGTATGAAGGTCTTTAAGGGTATTGACGAGGATACCAAGGCCACGCTGAAGGATGCTCTTAACACAGTCCCAGAATGGGCTAAAGTTTTGGAGACTGATGCCGAGAACGCCCGCCTCAAAGCCGAGGTCGAGCGGCTGACCAAGGCGGGGGATAAGATGGCAAAGCGAACAGAGTTCTTTCAAAAACGATGGGACGCTGATGAACTTTGCCAAGAGGT
>Ga0222712_10002958_pt1 | contig 18961 bp, 12 predicted proteins | sample C33_657DmetaG_FD_165043 | JGI IMG/M metagenome (GOLD analysis project Ga0222712, IMG submission 165043) | Estuarine water microbial communities from San Francisco Bay, California, United States - C33_657D | ecosystem: Environmental > Aquatic > Marine > Unclassified | place: USA: California... | reverse complement strand
ACCTTAAAGAGTTCAAATCAGAACTTAAACGTCAATTTGGTAATTCCAATTTAGATGTGGCTTACAATACACTTCACAAAGCAACCGAAAGTGGTGCTAGAAGTTGGGATAAGGCAGGAGATATGTTGTGTTGGTAACCCTTAAAATATAAAATATGAATATTACAAAAATAAGCAGTTTAACCGGTATTGAACATACATTGAATATCAATGTTACTCAAGATGAGTTATTAAGAATAGAGAATCGTCGCAATTCAACGGAATTGATACAAAACATCGTTCCAAACTTAACAATGGACGAAAGGGAGTTCCTTATGACGGGGATTACCAATGAGGAATGGATTAGAGTATTCGGTGAAATAGATTAATTAAAACTTAAAACATAAAAGACATGAATTATTCAGAATTATCAAAATTATCAGTAGCAGAATTGCGTAACGTTAACCAAATGGTTATTGAACTGATTAAACAAAAACGTACCATAGAATCGTTAGAAAAGAAATTGTCATTACAAGTAGGTATGACGGTTAAAGTAAATCACCCCAAATTAATGGGTAGAGAGTTAGAGGTTGTTAAAATCAACCGAACTAAAGCCAATTTGAGAGTAAAAGGTGGATTTGCTTCATACAACGTACCGGTATCAATGATTGAATATTAAGATATTAGTTTTGTTTGTTTGTTCATTTGTTAAAGGGAGATTTCTCCCTTTTTTTTATTTAAATTAACCTTTTTATATACTTATTACCAAAGGGATATATTATATGGAACAATTAGCTTCAATTTTTTTTCATAGTAGAACACAAGCACATCAATTCCACACAGGAGTTAATGGACCGGGTTCTCTTGCATTACATTTAGCGTTAGAAACTTACTATACAGAACTTCTACCCCTATTAGATGGATTAATTGAAGCATATCAAGGTAAATACGGTTTAATAACTTATAAACAAGTAAACGGAATAGATACTGATTCATCAAAAGAAAACATAATCGCATATTTTGATAAACTTATTAAATTTTTAGAAAATGAAAGACAGCAAGATAAATTAAAGGTAAGTTGGATTCAGAATGAATTAGATAATATTGCTAAACTATTATATTCAACAAAATATAAATTAGTAAACTTAGGATAATAGATATAAAACATAAGATTTGAAAGGGAGTGGATTTATTCACTCCCTTTTTTGTTATTTTATATTTATATAAGAATAAATGTATTAAGGAGAATAAATATGTCGCAATCAAGAGTATGGACAGGTACGGCAACCTTCGTTTCCAGTTCATCTACCCCATTCGGATTATATGATAGTGATTCAAACTTTCGATTGGATGCCCCTAAAGTTGCATCGTGGTGTGCACAAAGGTTAGGCTATCCAATTGTAGACGTAGAATTAATATCAAGTAGTTTCTTTGCGGTATTTGAAGAATCAGTAAGTGAGTATTCCGCACAAGTTAACCAATTTAACATACGAAATAATATGGGTGCCCTTGAAGGTCAACCCACAAGTTCAAATTTTACCAACAAATCGGTATTAGGCAGTGAATTAAACAATGTAATTACCATTGCCGAAGGTTATGGTACTCAAGCAAATGTTGGTGGTAGAATTGATATTAAAAGGGGAAGTATCCTTGCATCGGCAGGTACTCAAAGTTATGATTTACAAGAATTATGGGGTGATGTAAGTGAAAGTGGCGAAAGACTTGATATAACTAAAGTATTTTACGAAGCCACTCCGGCAATCTCTCGTTTCTTTGACCCTTATTCAGTTTCTGGGCAAGGTACATTGAACTTAATTGATGAATTTGGGTTTGGTTCATTCTCACCCGCAGCACAATTTATTCTAATGCCAATGTATGAGGATATGTTAAGAATTCAAGCAATTGAATTCAATGACCAATTCCGTAAATCCGCATTTAGTTTTAATATTGTCAATAATAAAATACAAATATTCCCAATACCAACTGCAACTGAAAGATTATGGTTTGAGTATATGGTTAAAAAGGATTTCAGAGAAGGAAATACTATAATAACACCAAATGTTGTAAGTGATTATTCAAATGTTGGATATCAGTTTCAAGATTACTCAAAAATTAATGATGTTGGTAAACAATGGATTAGAAAATACACACTTGCACTTGCTAAAGAATTATTAGGTGCAATTAGAGAAAAATATTCTACTATACCAATTCCCGGTTCGGATGTTTCATTAGACGGTGCAGCACTAAGAGCAGAAGCACAAACTGAAAAGGAATCATTGGTAACTCAATTAAGAGAAAACTTAGAAGAGGTTAGTAAAAAGACCAGAATGGAAAATGAATCCAATATGGTTGAACAACAACAAAAAATTATTAAATCAGTTCCATTAGCAATATACATAGGATAATAACATATGCCAAAGTTTTTTCACGCAAGGGATTTAGATTTTATAAAAACTATCGCTGAAGAAGTGGTGGATTATGTAGTGCAACAAAGTATTACCCTATTCAAAATATCAGTTGGTGAAACAAAAACTAATTTATATGGTGAATCATTAGGTAAGATATACCATGCACCTGCTAATTTGATGTGTATTATTGAAAGAGAGAATACTACTTCAAATTATGATGAATTCGGAACGGATTCACAAGGTAATGTAGAATTCCGTTTTAATAAAGAAAGATTAAGAACACATGAGATACCAAAGATAATCGATATCAATGGCAATGAAATTCCAGCAGATGCAATACAAAATACACAATACGGATATCCTGAAATTGGAGATATTATTTTATTTGATGAGTATTATTATGAATTAAATAATGTTGTAGATACAGTATTGATAGGGGGTTCATCAAAAATATATGACCCAACTACAAACACATTCTCAGATGCTAGTATGCAACTTATTGCTACTGGATTTATGGTAAAACGTTCACAAGTTCAAATTGAGGAGAGAACATACTAATGGCAGTAGACCCACTAAAAAAACCACTAAATAGAGCAGAACAACTTAAAACTGAACCTAAAAATCAGTTTAAAGGAGTAAAGTTATATGATGTTGATTTAGCAATTGCTGAACATATGGTAGATACTGTCGTTCCTAGTTTAGAAATTTTAGGGGAATCAATAAAAGTACCGGTAATATATGGTAATCCAGAAAGATGGAAAGCTATAAGAAGAGATGGATTTTTAAGAGATAAAAATGGTCAAGTTCAAACACCGATAGTTGTATTTAAAAGAAATTCAATTGCGAGAGATGAATCATTGGCTAATACAATGAATCGTCATGTATCATATCCTACCATATCTATGTATTCTAAAAAACATAAGTATGACAAGTTTAGCCTAATGACAGATACTAAAAGACCGGTTGAACAATACAATATAACAATGCCGGATTATGTTAGTGTAACCTATGATGTTATTATATGGACAGATTTTACTGAACATATGAATAAAATCGTTGAAGCATTTCAATATGCAACGGATGAATATTGGGGAGACCAATCTGGTTTTAAATTTCGTACAAAAATAGATTCATTTGAGAATCAACAGGAAGTAGGTGATGGTGCACAAAGAATTGTAAGAACTACATTTACAATGACAGTCAATGCGTATTTATTACCCGAAAAATTTGATAATGAACCAACTACTAAAAAATCATTGTCTCCTAAAAAAGTAGTGTGGGGAATAGAGACCGATTTATCTGGCGGTAATATAAATTATACAAAACAACAAATGTATAATGAGTATTCAGACCTAATTGATTTTATTACTATTAGAGGAGCACAAGGTGGGATATTAGGAAGTACCCTAGCACCAGTCTTTGTAAACTCATCTACTATTAAGTTAACTAACGTAAAACTACCTATATGCCCGCCAGAATTAAGGAATACCTATGTTACGGGGGGAGAATGGTTTAACGTTTATATAAATGGAGTATTGATACCATTTGTAAAGTATAGTTATTCATATAATTCTACAACAAATGAAATTCAATTTGTTTTTAATGGTGCAGAAATTATAGAAACCCCAAATGCGAATGAATTAGGATACCCAATAGAAACTACTGATGAAATAGCAGTAACCGGAAAATTTATTGAATTATGATATATGATTTAAATAAAATATTGAAACAAATTGAAGAACAAGATGAGTTTACTTTGACCCCAAAGGATATGAATCACTCATTGTATTGGATATGGGTTGCAACAAATACTAAACTTAAAGATTTAGAATCATTTCTTAGACCTTTACGTCGCGAACACGCACGTTTTGATATATTTATTAACGGGCAATACATATCTGAAAAAGATTATGTGATGGAAGGGTATAATGCCGATATTTTAGTTAAATTTAAAAAAGAAAATTTTATAAACGCATACAATATTACGACAAACGATAATATAGTAATGAAGGGAGATTTTGAAATACTATGAAAGTAGCACCAAAAATAAAAAAAGTTCCCTTTAATGATAGAAGTCGTATAAAGGCATTGGTACACGAAGTGTTCGAAGATACTTTAAAAACATCATATAGTTTAAGGGCGGGGTTTGATACCATGCAACGAAATGATGCGTTATTTACGTTGACTTTAGGTAATAAAAAATTTGAATTTGAAGAAATAAAAATAGATAATAATAAAGATTATATGGATGTATATTTGCAAGGTTTGTTAAAAGACCCAAATGCATATGATGTTACAACAAGTGGTAATAATATAATAATAACATTTAATCAATCAATAACCTTTAGCCCAGCAGATATTATTATAAGTGAATTTTTGGTTAAAGGAAAAATAGTGGATATTTAAGAATTATGGCTACACTTATTAAAAGTAAACAAATACAGGGGGTTGTAACCGCTTCAGTAATTGAAGGAGTATTCACAGTAAGTGGGTCTTTAATTACTACGGATATAACCGCATCTGGTAATGTAACTGCTAATACCTTTACGGGTAATGGTGGCGGATTAACTAATATCAATTTTGGTAGTATTGTTAACGCACCAACATTAGTTAGTGGGTCATCCCAAATAGTTGGTATATTATCGGATTTAAATACTTTTAGTGGTTCACAAAATACTAAGGATTCAACCCTTGCAACTTATACGGCATCGGTTACTTCACAACTTTCAAACTTAACCCAAGCAACCTCATCTTACGAAACAAAGGGTAGAGGAATTATCAGTTCTTCTGCTCAAATCAGTGCGTTAGGATATGTAGTCGGTGGAGGTGGAGGTGGCACAAGTGATTATACTCAACTTATAAACGTACCTAATGGTATTGTAAGTGGTAGTTCACAAATTACCGCATTAGGATTTGTTAGTTCATCTGCTTCAGTACCTACTGGTACTATTAGTAGTTCTGCACAGATAACTTCATTGGGGTTTGTTAGTTCATCAACTAATATATCTGCATTAAATACATTCACCTCATCAATTGATACTAAGTTTGCAACTTTAGGTTCTCAAACAGGTAGTTTTGGTGGTGGGGCATCTATACCGCCCGGAACAATAAGTGGTTCTGCACAAATAACTGGATTAGGATTTGTAAGTTCATCAGTTTCAGTACCAAGTGGTACTATTAGTGGTTCATCGCAATTAACCGGTTCATTTGATTTAAGATATACTTTAAGTGGTAGTGTTCAACCCCTACCTTCAAATGTAGTTAGTGGTTCATCTCAAATATCTTACACAGGCCTTTCAAATATTCCTGTAGGTATTATAAGTTCATCACAGCAATTACCACAAGGATTAGTTAGTGGTAGTTCACAAATATTAGGTGGAAGTGGTGTAATTAGTGGTTCTTCACAATTAACATCATCATACGATAGTAGATATACCCTAAGTGGTAGTGTTCAAAACGTAATACTACCCTCAGATTTAATAAGTTCATCAGCACAAATCAGTGCATTAGGATTTGTAAGTGGAAGTTACGCTACAAGTCAATCAGTAGCTGAATTAGCAATATCATCATCTTTAATGACTGCATCAATTGCAGGACTTAGAGCAGATGTAACCTCATTAACTACATCAGGAGTTCCTTCTGGTACAATAAGTGGTTCTTTACAAATTCAAAGGGCAGGATTCCTTTTATCAAGTTCATTTAATTCGTTTACACAATCACTTGCTGCAGCAATTACCGCAAGTGGTACGAATGTAACAATTAATGGTAATTTAACAGTTAAGGGGACAACCACTACCATTAATTCAACTACAATTCAATTAGGAGATAATATAATTGAATTGAATGGTTCAAATGGTATAAATGGTGGTTTATTAGTTAAAGATTCAAATGGGGCTTTGACTGTATCGGGTTCATTATTATGGGATGCAACAAATGATAGATGGATAGCAGGTCCTAAAAATAGTGAAGAATATATATTATTAGCTGGAAGTGATGGGGTAGTATCTGGTTCATCACAAATTTCATTTACTGATTTAAGTAATCTTCCAAGTGGTATTGTAAGTAGTTCTGACCAAATAACATCATCTTTGGATACCAAATATGTGTTAAGTGGAAGTATTACTCAAACGACTTGGGATAATATAGGAAGTAAACCAGGTGGAATCGTAAGTGGTAGTTCACAAATAACTGCTTTAGGATTTATCTCATCATCTCAAACATTAGATACGGGTTCATTAGCAACTACTGGCTCAAATACCTTTATTGGTACACAAATTATAAGTGGTTCGTTAAATGTAAGTGGAACAATTAATCCAGATAACGTAACGGTTGGTATTCCAACTTCAAACGCATGGCAAAGTAGTTTGAATGGTTCTTATTTTAATAACTTTACATCTGAAACGAATGTATCGGAAATACTTCGTTTTGTAGCAGGATTATTATCAGCATCAGCACCGGATGCATCACCAAATACAAGAACATTGAGTTCGGTAACGGCAACGGCACAAAACACAACAACGGGTACAGCATTAACAGGTAGAATTCCACAAACTTCTACCAATACAACAATTACTTATTTAAATAGTAAAGGATTTGCAACCGCAGGTTCAACTATGTTTAGTGGTATTACTATTAATACAGCAAACTACGGATATAATTATACATCAGTAGCAGGGGGTACAACCACTGCAACCTCATCATTAGATTCACAATTATTTGGATTGGGTAATTTAAGTAGTGGAGCAGCAACAAACTTTAAAGTAAGCGGTTCATTTACATTTAGATTTAAAGATAATAGTGCAAAAACTGATACGGCAACTTCATCTTCGGTTGTAACTATAACACAAACTGGTGCAGGAACAACAAGTGGTGTAACATTGGCATTAATTCCAACTGCAAATTCAGCGGTAATACCTGCTGGATATCAAGATGGAAAATTTGCATCGGCATTAGGTCAAACTCTTTATAGTGGTTCTGCAACAGCAGTAAGTGCAAGTGGATATTATCATATATCAGCATCTATTCAAATAGCAAGTGGTAGTAGTGGATATTCAACTCCAATAGCAGCAAATGGCTCGGAAGTATTTTGGGCCCCATTAACTACAATTTCAACAAACGTTCCTACACAAACACCAACATTAGTTGTTAGTACATATGTACCATTAACTGCAACATCTCGTTCATTAAGTGGTGCACCATATTTAACAGGTGCAACTTATGAAATCAGTGCATCAGTTTCAGGTACATTTAATCCATTATTTTATAATGGAACTATTGCAGCAATAACTGAAGCGGATTCATTAGTAACCTCAACCGGTACATCAACAGTTGCTACATCTGGTGGTACAATATCAACTGCAAATGCGGTTTATGGTCTTGATAACACATTGAGAAGTACTTCAACTATACCATATGAAACGGATACTATTAGATTAAATTCTAAATTTACATTCACACCATCAACAAATGAGAATATCAACCAAACCGGATTAGGTACAACTTCATTTATTGCAACTATTAGTGGATATAACTTTGCAGGAACACAAACATCAACTACTGCAACGATTCTATATCATTCCGGTAGTACTTTTGGTCAACCATTAAGTAGTGGTTCAATGGCATATTATGGTGCTTCACAAGCATCTGATGCATCGGCAACTACTTTATATGAACCATTCTTAGGTGAAAACTATCGTATTCAATTAGCAGATAACGTTTTAGCATTTAACGGAACTGCATGGACAACTTCATTTGGATTATATAATTTAGGAGTAAAAGACCTTCAAGTTAAACCAGGACATTTAGTTAAACCCGGTGGTACTTATGCTTATTGGTTGGGTAACCCATCAACTGCAAGTGATTACAAATATTATATTCGTAAGTTTACAACATCAGGTGTAAAAACCTCTATGACTTTAAATTTAGGACAACCATTAGTGGAATGGGATGCAACAACGAATAACTCTGCAGCAGCAGTTATTCTATTTGAATCATCTAAGAATACAATTTATACTCCCGCAAGAGTATACGACCCAACAAAAACCCTATCTAACTTTGTATCAACAATCTCTGCAAATACTGATGGTCAAAATCCATTCGGTAGTAGTATAGATTTATATGGTAATACTGGAGGTAGTGTATCATCAACAACTTATACAATTCCTTTAAGAAATGGTGATGGCATGTTCTTAAATGCAACATATACGAATATTTATGTAATAGTACGTTACAAAGGAGACCCAACACCAATAGCATCAATAACAGTAGTTTAATAATTAAAGAATAGCAAAGATATAAAATGGCAGTAGATAAATTATCCAAATCGAACAGGTTACTTCAAAGTAGAAGATACACTCATGACAGTTTTACTGACTCTCAAGAGGCGTTCACTTCTACATTGGATATTAACGCCGGAGAAGTTTATGTAGACCATGCATTGATACCTTCAAGTGGATTACCATATAGTGGAAGTGCACAAAGTGGTTCAGTATACTCCGTCAATGGACAGAGTGTAATGAAATACTATTATAGAGCAGGTTTAACTCGTTCGGATTTAGCAACTGGTTCTAAAAGTGAGGTTTGGTTTTTATTATCTAATGCAACTGCATCTTTAGCAGGTATTGGTGGTCAGTTGATTGATGGTAATCAACAAACAAATTTTATATCTCCAAAATATAGTGCGGTATCATTAGCAAATGCTAACGCAGAAGATACAACACCGGGTTATGGTGCAAAGGTATTCGTATCATCCGCTACCTCATCAGTAGGAGTTGCAGCAGGAGACCAAGTTTCGGTAAACAACTATACCTTTGATTATAAGACGGGTGTTTTACAATTTGCTACTACTGCATTGGCACCATCTACTACTCAGTATGTTTATGTTTCTGCTTATCAATATGTTGGTAGAAAATTAGTAGATACTCTAACTGATTTAAAAGGTACGTTTAGAGTATTTGCAACTTATAGTGCATTATCTACCTCTCCGGTAAATAATTTTACGGATAATCAGATAGTGTATGTAGCAAATACTGATACTCTATATAAAGCAACAATTACCTACGCTGATTTTATAACTACATGGAGTGATTCGATTTCGTGGGCCACTTATACTTTTAGTGGAGGTGGTACTACATACCAAGCATCAAATGGATTAACCGGTTCGCTATCCGGCAGTACAATTTCATTTTCGTTGAATACTGGCTCTTTACATTTCCAAAGTGGAGTAGAATATGTAATTTCTTCGGGTTCTTTTACAATTGACTGCGGTAATATTTAATAAATCTAAAATATCTTTATACTTATATTCATAACACTACATAGTGTTTTATTATTTAGGCATATGTCCTTACAACCAAAAAAAATAAAGGTTATCATTTAAATTAAAAAAAACAAAGAAGGAAAACAATGGCACAAATAATTAAACATAGGAGGGGTTCGTTAGAAGCCGTATCAAGTGCTACAAAAAGAGCAGGTGAATTATTAGTTGTAACAGGTTCAGCAGGAATCTCAGCAACTAATAGTGGGTCACTCTTATTTGTAGGTATTGATGGAGGAACAGTAACACCCGCAAATAAAATATTACAGGGAACTACAACCCCTGATTTAACAGGAGCAACATATGATACCTCAATAGATGGTATCCCATACTATAACACAGCACAAGAAAAATTATTCATCGTTAATAAAGGTGGTAACGTTGAAGTAAAAGCAACTGCACAAACCGGTGGAACAGGAATCGTTTCAGGTTCTTCACAAATAACTTATGCAAATATATCTTCAATCTCTGCGGGAATCGTTTCGAGTTCAGCACAGGTAAATGCAGATTCAATTACTAATTTTGATGCAAACGTTAAAGAAAAATTAAATGCTGATGGAGTAATCTCAGGTTCAGCAGGTATCGTTCCATTATTACCAACCGGAACAGTTTCAGGTTCATCACAAATTACTTATGCAAGTATCTCTTCAATCCCAGCTGGTATTGTTAGTGGTTCTTCACAAATATTAGGTGGAAGTGGACTCTTTTCTGGTTCATCTCAAGTAAACTTAGCAAGTGTAACCGGAAATTCAACAACAAACGTTTCCGAAGGAACAAATCTTTACTATACTGATGCTAGAGTTAAAACCAAATTAAATGCTGAGACAGTAATTAGTGGTTCATCTCAAGTAAACTTAGCAAGTGTAACTGGAAATTCAACATCAAACGTTTCCGAAGGAAGTAATCTTTACTATACTGATGCTAGAGTTAAAACCAAATTAAATGCTGAGACAGTAATTAGTGGTTCATCTCAAATATTAGGTGGAAGCGGAATCTTTAGTGGTTCATCTCAAGTAAACGCAGATTCAATTACTAACTTTGATTCAAACGTTAAAGAAAAATTAAATGCTGATACAGTAGTTTCGGGTTCATCTCAAATAGTTGGTATATTAAGTGCATTAAACACATTCAGTGCTTCAGAAGAATCAAAAAACTCAACTTTAGCAAGTTATACTTCATCATTAGTTGCAGCATTTACTGCAAGTGGTGGTAACGTAACATTTAATGGTACTACTACTATTAAAGGTGATTTATATGTTCAAGGTACAACTACACAAGTTGATTCAACAACAATTAACTTAGCAGATAATATATTAGTATTAAATGCAGCTGGAACATCGGATGGTGGTTTAGTTGTGAGAGATGCTACAGGTGGTTCAACCACTTCAGGTTCATTCCTTTGGGATGTAACTAATGATTACTGGAAAGCAGGAAAATTAGGTAGTGAAGCTAAAGTATTATTAGCAAATGGTGATTCAGTAGTAAGTGGTTCTTCACAAATTGATATCACATCAACAACTAACTATACAACATTTAGTGGTTCAATTGCAACGGCAATAAGTGCATCAACAGCAGCAGCAACTTGGACAAACCTTAATGGTAAACCAGGTGGTATTGTAAGTGGTTCTTCACAAGTTGTATTAAACGATGCAGATTTTACAGGATTTAATACTGCTGATATTTCTGAATTAACTAATCTTTACTATACTGATGCTAGAGTTAAAACTAAATTAAATGCTGAGACAGTAGTTTCGGGTTCATCACAAATTACTTATGCAAGTATCTCTTCAATTCCAGCTGGTATTGTTAGTGGAAGTGCACAAGTAACTCCATTATTACCAACGGGTGTGATTTCTGGTTCTGCTCAAACAGTAGCATCGTTAGCAAGTCAAAACGTAAGTTTTGGAGTAATTTCAGGTTCAAGTTTAAATGTAACAGGAAATGTAAACATAGATGGTAACTTAACATTAGGTGGTACAATCACAATTGGTGATACAACATCTGATAATTTAGTAGTAAACGCAGATTTGAGTTCATCAATCATACCAAATGATGATAACGCATTTGATTTGGGTTCTGCTTCTAAAAGATATAGAGCGGTTTATGGTACAAATATATATGGTGCTATAAATGCAACAAATGGTATAGTTTCAGGTTCATCTCAAATTACATATAGTGGTATATCTTCAATCCCTGCAGGAATCGTTTCCGGTTCTTCTCAATTGAATTCAACTACAATCGATTCTGCGACATTAACAAATGTAGTAGCAAGTGGTTCATTTAGTGGTTCATTCAAAGGTGATGGTAGTAACTTAACAGGTATTGCATCTACATTAGCATTTAGTGGTTCTACTGGTAATGATACTCTTAATTTGAAAACCGAATCTTTAAAAGTAACGGGTTCAAATTCAATATCTACTGCAGTAACCGACAATACAATCACAATTACAGCTGATAATGCTAGTACATCTGCAAAGGGTGTTGCTTCATTCTCTTCTACTAACTTTGGTGTAACTTCTGGTAACGTAGCAATTAAAGCAGGTGGTGTAAACGCTGCAACTTTAAACGCTGATGTTGCAGGAACTGGCCTTTCTTTAGATGGTGGTGATAATTCATTAAAAGTGGATTATGGTTCAACATCTGGTACTGCAGTAGAAGGTAATACTTCATTGACAGTTCAAGGAACAGCAAATGAAATTGAAATCACAGGCGGTTCAGTTACTTTAGGTTCAGGTGGAACAGTAACTATTGGTTTACCTGATAACGTAACGGTTTCCGGTTCATTAACTGCAAATGGTAATGTTTACTTAGGTAACTCAACTGCAGATTCAGTAACAATCGCTGGTAATCTATATGTTCAAGGTACAACTACCACAGTTGATTCAACGACCGTACAAATTGGTGATAACATCATCGAATTAAACGGAAGTGGAGCAGCAAATGGTGGTTTATTAGTAAGAGACGTAACAGGTGGTTCAACTACTTCAGGTTCTTTACTTTGGGATACTACAAGTGATTTCTGGAAGGCTGGAGCAGCAGGTGCTGAGAAAGAAGTTGCTAGATTCAATGCAACTCCAACATCAGGTTCAGTTCAAGTAGTAGGAGCAAGTGGATTATTTGTAAATTCTCAAATTTCTGATGATGCTGTTAAAGTAACTATTGGAACTGATTTGGTAATTACCGGATTAACTGCTAACTCATTCGTAGTATCGAATGGTTCTAAAAAGTTAATCTCAGTAACTCCATCAAACGCTGGTGATTTGATTCAATGGAATGGTTCATCATTCATTGCTTCAAACGAATTAGATGGTGGAACTTTCTAATACGGAATAAATAAAAAATCAAAATCCCTCACAATAGTGGGGGATTTTTTTTAACTTTTTATTTTTCAATACTTATATAGGTGGTATAACTATTATATCTCACTTACATTTTATTAAATGTCTATATTTATAGGAAATAAAATAGGAAATCTCAATTAATGGCTGCAATATTACAATTACGAAGAGGTATATCTAATGCATCAGCTTCTGTGTTATCAGAAGGTGAATTATATTTACATCAAGGGTCGGGTTCAATTCAATTTGGAAGCGGTTCAAACACATATACATTACTACCATTAAATACACCTATAAATGGTAATATAAATTTAGTTGGTAATATCTCTGCATCAAGTTTAAATTTAACTGGAAACGCTACTGTTGCAGGTAATATTTCATTTGGTGGTGGTTTAATTACATTGGGTGATGCTAATACTGATAATGTGGTAATTACTGCAGATTTAAGTTCATCAATTATACCAAACGATACCAATGCTTTTGATTTAGGTGCTTCAGATAAAAAATGGAAAAATTTATATGCAGTTTCTGCATCAATAGATAGTATATTAGTACCAGGAAGTGGTATTTTATCATCATCTAATACCTCATTTGCAACTTATACTGGAAGTATTAATGATAAAAATTTAACTCTTGCAACATACACTGCATCAGTAGATACTAAATTTACAGCAGTTGGTGGGAGTACAAGTTCTTTAAACTCATACACATCATCACAAGATACTAAGAATTCAACCCTTGCAACTTATACTGCAAGTTTAGATACTAAAAATACAACATTAGGAACATATACTGCAAGTTTAGATACTAAAAATAGTACTCTTGCTACTTATACAGCTTCAATTGATACAAAATGGAATACATTATCAAATGTAACCGCATCAGTTTTATCAGCAACAGCTTCATTAAATTCTTATACCCAATCACAAGATACTAAAAATAGTACTCTTGCTACTTATACTGCAAGTTTAGATACTAAAAATACAACGTTAGGTTTAGTATCAAGTTCTTTATTAACATTTACTGCTTCTGAGGAATCAAAAAATACAACTCTTGCTACATATACTGGGTCAAATGATACAAAGTGGGGTACAATACAAAATGTAACCGCATCAGTTTTATTATATACGCAATCTTTAAAAGATGCTATAACAGTTAGTGGTCAAGATGCAGCATCAACTACTACAATTAAAGGAAATTTAGTAGTTCAAGGAACACAAACATCAATTAATTCAACTGCAATTGTATTGGGTGATAATATCATCGAATTAAATGGTACAGGTGTAGCGAATGGTGGTTTATTAGTTAAAGACCCAACTGCAGCATCAACGATATCAGGTTCTTTACTTTGGGATTCCACAAATGATTATTGGAAAAGTGGTAAATTAGGTGCTGAATCTAAAATACTTTTAGCTGAAGGTGATAGTGTAGTTTCAGGTTCATCACAAATTGATTTAACTTCAACTACAAATTATGTAAGTGGTATTAAAACAAGATTAAATGTAGAAGGTGTTATATCATCATCAATTCAAATAAATTTAAATGATGTAACTAATTTTTCAACATATTCACAATCAGTTGATAATAGAATAAATTCATTAAATTCTTACACATCTTCACAAGATACTAAGAATACAACTTTAGGAAATTATAGTGGTTCAATTAATGATAAGTGGAGTACATTATCAAATGTAACCGCATCTTTAATTAATGCAACTTCATCTTACGAAACAAATGGCAGAGGAATTATATCCGGTTCATCTCAAGTAACTCCATTATTACCAACCGGTGTAGTTAGTGGTTCATCACAAGTAGTATATACCTCATTAACATCAATTCCAGCGGGCATAGTTAGTGGTTCTTCACAGATACCATCTCTATTACCAACCGGTGTAGTTAGTGGTTCAAACCAATTATCAAGTTCATACAATTTATTATATGCACCATCTGCATCTTTTGCTACCCTATTAGGTGCAAACCCATTAGCATCATTAGGTTCGGCAGCATTTTATCATGTAACCTCTTCAGTAGATGTTGTTCTTGTAAGTGGAAGTATTAATTATATAAATAATCATTTACTTACTGCAGGTGCTACTAAAAAATATATAGATTGGAGAACTGATGAAATTTTAACTGCAATAGGTGCTGCAGATATTACTGCCGTTAATGCGGGTAGTGGTTTAAGTGGTGGAGGAATATCGGGTGATGTAACTCTTACATTAGATACTGGTTCTACTCATTTTACAAATGGTGTTGATGCTAGATTAATTCCATTAACATCACTAAATTCATATACATCTTCACAAAATACTAAGAATTCAACTCTTGCTATTTATACCGCATCAATTGATTCTCATATATCAAATTTAAATACTGCAACTTCATCTTACGAAACAAACGGAAGAGGTATTGTTAGTGGTAGTTCACAAGTAACTCCATTATTACCAACAGGAACAGTTTCGGGCTCATCTCAAATATTTGGAGGAAGTGGGTTAGTTAGTGGAAGTTCTCAAATAACATATGCAAATATTAGTTCTATCCCAGCAGGTATTGTTAGTGGTAGTTCTCAAATAACTCCATTATTACCAACGGGGGTAATTTCAGGTTCTTCTCAAATATTAGGTGGAAGTGGTATTGTTAGTGGTAGTTCTCAAATAATTCCATTATTACCAACTGGAGTTGTTAGTGGAAGTTCTCAAATTACATATGCAAATATTTCTTCAATACCGACTGGTATTATTAGTGGTTCATCTCAATTAAGTGGAACTACTATTACCGATTTAACTATTGTTAATTTAACAACAGTTAATGAAACTGCATCGGTTATATTCAGTAGTGGCTCTAATAGATTTGGTGATTTTGGTAATGACACACACTCATTTACAGGCTCAGTTCAAATATCGGGTTCACTTACAACAATAGGAGCATCAACTGCAACTTCATTTAATGGAATAATAAATGCTACAAACGGAGTAATCTCAGGTTCATCACAACTTACTGCAACATTACCTACGGGTGTAGTTAGTGGAAGTTCACAAATTACTTACGCAAGTATCTCTTCAATTCCTGCAGGTATAGTTTCAGGTTCATCTCAAATTATATTATTGTTACCAAGCGGAGTAGTTTCGGGTTCTGCCCAAACAATAGCAAATTTACCAACGGGAACTATTAGTGGTTCTCAACAAGTAACAAGAACATTACAACAAATAACTGATACCGGTGCATCTACATCAAACGCAATTACCATTTCAAATGCTACCGCATCTACAACTAAAACAACTGGTGCGTTAATCGTAACAGGTGGTATAGGTGTGAGTGGTGATATCAATGCAGGAGGCGATATTGTTGCCTTTGCATCATCAGATATTAGATTAAAAAATAATATTAAACCAATCCAATCCCCATTAGAAAAGATTTCTAAAATTAATGGGTGTGAGTTCGACTGGAATGCGGATTTGCAATCTATTTATAGTGGTAAAGATTATGGAGTAATCGCTCAAGAAATTGAAGAAGTGTTCCCTGAATTAGTACAAACAAGAGAAAATGGTTACAAAGCAGTTAAATATGATAAATTAGTATCCGTTTTAATTGAAGGTATCAAGGAATTAACTAAACAAGTGGAATATTTAAAAACCAAAATAGAAAATTAATGGCACAAATTATTAAATTCAAAAGGTCTACGACCCCCGGCTCAATACCTACAACTGGTTCACTACAATATGGTGAAATAGCAATGAACGTTACCGATGGTAAGGTATTTTTTAGAAAATCGGGTTCAATCGATTCCGTAGAAACAATACTAACCACCAACACTTCAACTGCCATTGCGGGTAACCTAAATCTAAGTGGTTCAATTACCGCATCATTTTTTAAAGGTGATGGTAGTGCATTAGAAAACGTAACAATTGCTCAAACGGCAACAGTTCAACGAACATTTACCGCATCATCTACGTGGGTTGTAAATCATAATTTGAGTACACCTAACGCAATTGCACAAGTGTTTGATACTGATGGATACCAAATAATTCCATCATCATTAAGACATACCGATAATAATAATATAACAATTACATTTGAATCTGCGAGAAGTGGATATGTAGTTGTAGCAAAAGGTGGTCATATTGTTAGTGGTTCAATTGATTCTTCTAATATTACTGGATTAAGTACTGCTGTAACAAATCAAGTAAATGTACTTGGTGTATTTAGTGGTTCAGCTCAAATAACATTGAGTGGAGATGTGACAGGAACAGCAAATGCTTCAGTTATTTCTAGTATAGATGGCGGTTCAATTTAAAAAAAATATATTTATTAGTAAATAAAATAAAAAAAAATCAAAAGCGATGATAATACATAGTCCCATAATTTCAGGTTCACTAACCTTTGCAGAAGGTGCAACATTCACGTTACCTTCAAATGGTACATTTAGTGGTACATTCAACGGGGCCGTAAATGCAACAAATGGTGTTGTATCCGGTTCTTCTCAAGTAACAGGAATTGGAAATGCACAATTAACTAATAGTTCAACTACAATTGGTTCAACTGCAATTGCATTGGGTTCATCTGCAACAACGATAGCAGGTCTAACTTCCGTAACCTCAACTACATTTGTAGGTGCATTGACCGGTAACGCTTCAACTGCTACATCTGCAAATACTGCGGGAAGTGCAACAACAGCAACCTCAGCAACAACTGCAGGAACTGCAACAACTGCTGGAACATTAACAACCGCAAGAACAATTAATGGAACTTCATTTGATGGTTCTGCTAATATCACAATACCGAACTTAGTATCAGGTTCATCGCAAATAACTTATGCTAGTATTTCTACAATCCCAGCTGGAATTGTTAGTGGTTCTGCACAGGTAACACCATTGTTACCAACCGGAGTAATTTCTGGTTCTGCACAACTTACTTCAACATTACCAACCGGAGTAGTTAGTGGTTCATCTCAAATAACATATGCAAGTATCTCTTCAATTCCTGGTGGAATTGTTAGTGGTTCTTCACAAGTAAACTTAGCAAGTGTAACCGGAAATTCAACATCAAATGTAACCGAAGGTTCAAATCTTTATTATACTGATACAAGAGTTAAAACTAAATTAAACGCTGAGACAGTAGTTTCAGGTTCATCTCAAGTAAACCTAGCAAGTGTAACTGGAAACTCAACATCAAACGTTACTGAAGGTTCAAATCTTTATTATACTGATGCTAGAGTTAAAACTAAATTAAACGCTGAGACCGTAGTTTCGGGTTCATCTCAAATTTCATTAACCGGCACAACTGGATATGGAACGTATATTGACCAAGCTTTATTAACTACATCAAACGTAACACACAATAATGTAACGGTTAGTGGTAATTTAACAGTAAGTGGTACTACAACGACCGTAAATTCAACTACTCTTCAAATTGGAGATAACATAATTGAATTAAATGGTAATGGTTCAGCAAATGGTGGATTATTAGTAAAAGACCCAACTGCACCAACTACAACTTCAGGTTCATTACTTTGGGATTCAACTAATGATTATTGGAAAGCAGGAGCAGCAGGTTCTGAATTACCATTAGTAACTACATCAGGAACACAAACACTTACTAATAAAACTATTAGTGGTGCATCAAATACATTAAGTAATATTGGAAATGGTTCTTTAACTAATAGTGCAATTACTATTGGTTCAACCTCTACATCATTAGGTGGAACTTCAACAACCCTAGCAGGTTTAACTTCAGTAACTTCAACTACATTTGTAGGTGCTTTGACTGGTACTGCATCAAACGTAACAACAAATGCAAACCTAACCGGTGATGTAACTTCGGTTGGAAATACAACAACGATAGGTGCAGCAAAAGTAACAAATGCAATGTTAGCAGGTTCAATATCAAATGCTAATTTAGCTAACTCAGCAATAACAATTGGTT
>Ga0222712_10002957_pt1 | contig 18966 bp, 27 predicted proteins | sample C33_657DmetaG_FD_165043 | JGI IMG/M metagenome (GOLD analysis project Ga0222712, IMG submission 165043) | Estuarine water microbial communities from San Francisco Bay, California, United States - C33_657D | ecosystem: Environmental > Aquatic > Marine > Unclassified | place: USA: California... | reverse complement strand
TCACTTGTGTTTTGATTTTGAATTTTTTTGTAATTCTGGATAAATTCCTTGTTGAAAATCCTCCGATTTCCATTGTACTATCTTTAACTATTTCAAAAATAAATTTCACCCCTTTGAACTGATAATCAGCTATGCTGAATTTGTCTTTGAATTGGAGAGTCATACCATCCAAATCAAGTGCATCCCCTTTTTCAGGTAATGACTCAATCATCTCATCATAAAGTTTTCTTGATAATGCAACAATATTGTCAGGAACACCCATAGCTTCCAGCACCACTTTTCTTATATTCTTTCTCAAGTTCATTAAAATTCTTTCTAATAAATACTTTGAAAAAAAATCCCCACCGTTATGATGAGGATTTTCCCAACTTTATTTAGAAATTGTCATATTTGTATTAGCAATTGGAAGTCTCATGACAGGAAGTGCGGATAATGATTCCATGTCTTGTTTTTGCATGATTTCATAGAAACCAAGTTCCGAGCATTTTACGGTTGATACATTTTCGAAAGTTTCCAATACTTTTGAAGACCCTCTTGGTCCGTCCAATAATTGAACTAGTTTTGTTGTTGTGTTGAATGTAAGTGTTTGCATATGTGTTATTTTAATTTGATTTCAAATCTGTCGTTCATTTGTTGGAGTTTTTCATTTGGTACTCCGTGTTGATTCACACCACCATGTCGGTTTTCTACAATAATACTGAAAACCCTATATCCCCAATCTTTTGCCATGTCTAAATAAGGTTGCATTTCCCACTCTTGAGTAAATGTATTTGAAATAACGATAGTTTTATTGAGTCCTGTTGTGTGGTTTAAAATCATGGCATTCCCAACTTCACCTTGACACCAATTGTGAGCATTTTTTAGTTTTGTTGGGTCAAATTTATATTCTCCATTTTCATTCAAAAAATACTTATCCGTTTCAAAATGGGTACCACCCAATTGTTCTGCTAATGTAGATTTACCTGAACCAGGAAGACCACGAAGTAGATATAAATTTTTCATAGAGCAAATATAATACTTTTATTTTGAATGACCAAGAGATTTTTCATATTCTTTTCTTCCTTGACATTTTGTTTTTTCTTGAGTGTTCCAAAGTTCTTTTCCTTCGGTTTTCATATGACAGTTGTGGGGCTTATCCATCTTTTTGGAAAACCCCACAATCATATCATTATGATTATTTTTAACCCGCCATGGACATTCTTTACAAGTTTTGTTAGTCATTGAAATCAACACTGTTTTCTGATAAAAATTGATGTAATTTATCCCTTGTTTGTTTAAGAGTTTTATATACGTCCTCAGGCATATCATCAGGAGCGTATTTTGTTTGTGCTCTCAAATATTGGTCCATATCCCAACATACTGAATACCATTTTGACGCGTCAACGGTCAATTCAAATTCTCGTCTTTCTTCTGGTAAATTAAATTTTAATATCGCTTCCATATCCTTATCCTTTATCTTTATTTATTATTTCATCTGTGTGGTGGTCATTATCCATTTCGGATACTTTAGGTCTGTGTCTTAACAAAGGTACAACTTCACGTCTAATATTGTATGGACGGAACTCAGGGTGACCATCCATTCCAACATCCATTCTTTGACCTTTACCAAACCTTAAATTGGTTGGAAGGTGGCAGTGACCGTGAAGGTGCATAACTCCTTTGTTAAGACCATCCCAAGAACTGATTGGGTAGTGCATCAAACGGAATGTGTGTTCGTCAATTTTTAAAGTGTTGTAGTGACTAACACTTTTGAAATAACCTTGACATCCCTGTCTGTTGTTCTCGATGTGGTGGTCGTGATTACCAAGAACAAGGTGAATGTTTTTACAAACAATTCGGTCCCAAAATTCTTTGATAGATTCAAACCCACCAAAACTCCAATCTCCAAGACAAATTAAAATGTCGTCTTGCATTACGTTCTCATTTATATTATTGACGATTGTCGCGTTCATTTTTTCCAATGTTTGGAAATCACGAGTTTGCTCAATCGGAACTGAACCATCTGGCATTTGCCAGTTTGTCGTACCACGACATATATTTTTGTGGTTGTAGTGTGGGTCAGAAAAAATCCACACATCACCTTTGAAATCTTTATCTATTTTAATCATAACACAAATCTAATATTTTTTCTTCAAACCAAAAAGGCTTTTCTCTATTTTTCCAAACTGCAAATGAAACTTTCGCTCCACGGTAGTAGTTTCTGTAAGATTCAACAACTGAATCTACTTTATATTCGTCAGGCATCGCCTTCGGAGGTTCGGTATAACCAATATCAACAATATTCGGTTTATTGATGACACACCACTCAATCACATCCTGAGATTTATGTCGTCTACCGTATCGATAGGTGTATTCATAACATAACTCCAAACCAAGTTCACACAATACCAAATAATTGGTTAATGACTCACGAGACCAAATTGCACAAGGGTGATTTTTGTGAGACAATTTGTACGGGACTTGGGGGGCGACTTGGGGGGCGACTTGGGGGGCGACTTGGGGGGTCATATGATGAACCCCACATAAAAGTTGAGCTGTTTCCAAAATCATTTTTACCACGTGTTTATCACAATGATATTGGGCACATTTTTTAATGTCGTCGTCAAGGAAAAATATGTTCATAGTTGAATAGGTTTATTTATTCAACAAATATACAAATTATTTTGTTACCAAAAAAACTGGATTTTGTTCTCCCGCGTGTAATCCTAAAATATTAAAGTCATAAAACTCCACAGCTTCGTGCCAAGTCATACCGTCACGTTCCATTAATATCGTCACTATTTTTTCTGCAGAGTAAAGCACCCTACGTCCATTACCAAACTCTTCAACCACACCAATAATAGCATCATCCAACCCATCCAAGATAATTGCGCCTTCAGCAATTTCATCAATATAGTAATCTTCAATAGTTCCCATGTTGGAAACATAACCGTTATTTTTTGATATGTCAAATAAATTGACTTTTAAGTGGTATTTATAAATAAAAAACTATGAGAGGATATTTCGGATTGGGTCAATTATCTGCAGCTGAAAAGTCAGATATTTTAGACCAACATAAAAGTTTATATAACGGATACCAAACAATGCAACCACAGGTATCAAATACTCAGCCATTAACAGTTTATGATTTTGCTGGAGACAAAGAAGGATTAGTTGTTAATAATAAAGGTGAAGTTAAAAAATACACCAACATGGGAATTAACGAACAAGTTGAAGCCAAAGAAGTTTGTGATGATTGCGGTGCAATGATTATGGATGGAATGTGTACCGAATGTAATTACGGACACATGGAAGAAGGTATGGGTGAAACCTGTGAACAATGTGGTGGTACCATGAAAGAAAATGTTTGTGAACAATGTAACATGGAAGAAGGTATGGGTGAAACTTGTGAATGTGGTGGAACCATGTATGAAGGAGTTTGTAATGAATGTGGTTCTGGATATATGGAAGAAGAAACTGGTCATTTAGATGACATCTACGATGAAGAAGATTTAAATCCAAGCGCAGGTTTTGACTACATTGAAGGTTCATCAAATGATGTCGATACTTTTGAAGGAATGCACAAGAAATTATATGAGGACGATAGTGATTTCCAAGATTACGAATCATCATATACTGAAGATGGTGTTGAAGACCCTGACAATGAAGATGATGGATATGAAGACCTTAACGCATCAGAAGTTACTGATAGTGAATTAGAAGAAATAGATATTGCCGATTTAGTTAAAGGTAAGAGATACAAATATAATCACCCATTACATTCAGATGAAATTGAATTTGATAGTGAACACAAATATCCTGAAGGTGAAAACATGTATGGATTTAGAAGTGGTAAAACGGGATATGCTATACCAGGAAAACACGTTAAAGATTATATAAGTCATTTGGATGACAAAGAATTTGGTTCAATTGAAGAACAAGGTGGAAACGTTGATGATATGGATGATGATGATGTTCAACCAGCATATAATTTTGATTCTAACGGACCAATGGCGGGTGGAGATACTTACCCTGTAAATGAGTTTGAGGACGATATGATAGAGTACGAACAAATGGAATCTGCTTGGGCTGAAGATGAATTAGAAGAAGGTGATATCTACGGTGACCCAGAATTTACAGAACAAGATGTTTCAGGTGTTCAGGGTATCTACGGAGCTATGGATAGAGCATATGACTTTGATAGTAACGGACCTGGTAAAGCAGGACCATACCAAGAATTCTCTTACGAAAGTGAGTTAGACGAAGATGAAGAATTTACTTCAACTGAAGATGATTTTGAAGAAGTTGACGAAGATTTAAAAGAATCGTTTTTGACACAGAAAAACAAGATAATGGAAATGTTTAATAGATTTAACAAATACAATTAATATGAAACCCCTCCTAAAACGAGGGGTTTTTCATTTTTATAAATGAGCTCAATAACATCTTGTTCTTGTGGAAATACCACAGAGAACATTCTTTTAGTTTCATTTAACATATATTCATCTTGAAATGTTTCAGGGTCCCCATACAACACAATATTTGGAAGATATAAAACACTCTTTGTTATTTTTTCTGAAACTTTTTCGTATAAAACCTCTTTAAGGTTTGAATTAAAATTAATGATTGTAATTGTGTCGTAATAATTTTGATTAACAAATTCCAAATCAGACTCAACCAAAAACAAATGTCTTTTAATCTCATTTCTACCAATTTTAAAGTAAGGTAGTAGATTAATGTTGTCAGGTAATTCTATTTTGTTGTTGTGTTTAATTAATGGATAAGTTCTTACAGGGTCAATTTCATCAGGAGGTAATAATTCTTTAATATTTGTTTGATATTTTGGGTCGTATTCACCAAAGTTTGAAAACTTCCATCCATTACTTAAAATCCCATCTCCAATTAAATTTAAAGATGATTTTAGATTAACAAGATTATTAAACAAGTTTTTATTTTGTATAATTAAACTTAAATTAATTACTGAAGTACCCCTTGATGGTATAACATCCACGTATTCATAATTCCAAATAAAATTACGATGTTCAATTAAAAAAGGTTTAAAGTTTAATTTTTCATAAAAGGGTTCTTTATCTCTTAAGTTGGGAACTTCGTTAGTATTTGAAATCAATAAAACATCTTCAAACATAGGTTTATGTTTCATAAACTCGTATTTAATTGATTCATAACAATTCTCTTCATTTACTAAAATATGTGTTATTTTAGATTCCCATTTTTCAATTAAATCCCATCTAGATTTAAGTAAACCATCTTGACTTAAATCCGCAATTATAAAATTATCGACGTAGGGGTCCAACTCAGTCAACCTAAAAATTAAAAATTCGAGTTCACCACGAAAACAAATCGAGTCAAAAAATTTTATTTTTTTCATACTATATCAGAATAATCTGTTGAAATGATATGTATCATCAACTATACTTATAATAAGAAACTTTATTAAAATGTCATCAAAATATTTTTTACCCGAACAAAGAAATAATGTAAATCATTTAAATTATTATTATTTCGAAAATGCATTCTCAGAATTTGAACTTGAGAAAATAAAAACTCTTGGAGAATCCTTGGTTATGGAAAGAGCATCTGTTGGTGAAGAAGGTAAGGTTAGTGATTATCGAATCAGCGATATTGCATGGATTGAAGATAATTCCGAAAGCAAATGGTTATTTTCAAAAATTGCGGACTATGCAAAAATTGCAAATAAAGAAATGTGGGACTTTGATATTTGGGGATATCATGATAATTTACAATACACCACATATTACGGTGATGGAGGTCATTATGATTGGCATTTAGATTTAGGACCTGGATTATCAAATAGAAAACTATCCGTTGTTTTACAATTGTCGGACCCAAATGATTATGTTGGAGGTGATTTACAAATGAATGTTGGTGGTAGTAATTTAACGGTACCAAAATCAAAAGGTTTATTATGTTTTTTCCCATCATTTTTATTACACCGAGTAACTCCTTTGAGTTCAGGTACTAGAACTTCTTTAGTTACTTGGCTTTGTGGTGCAAACTTGAGATAATATGATTAGAAAAAAAGTTACGGTTCAAGATTTCGAAAAAATTAGTCGAGAAAATGAATATTTTATTTGGCATTTTTTAATGAGTTATGATTATTCGCAACCAACAATGCGTTCCATATTTGACGAATATGAAGGAAATGATTACTCACCAAATAGGATGGTTCAGTTTTTGGAAATATTTGATGTCCCTTATTTTGAATCTTACGCCAATGAAAGTATTGATTTTTTAGATAAATTGGGAGCACCTTTAGAAAAATTAAGAATTCCATCTGAACCTGATTTAAAACCATGTGTGTTAACCTTTAACCATAGACGTTTGGTTAATGCAACTTATAACGGATTTTGTCTTTGTCCTGAAGGATTAACGGATTTATTATACGATTTAAATCCTGAGTTTATACATAACTCAAACCTTGATTAACGTTCAGTATTAAAAAAGAATACTTGAAACAATCTTCCATCATGTATATCTTTACCAAAGTAATCTAACGATACGTGGTAATTATCAGCGCGATATAAAATTAATCTGTTGAAGACATTCCCTACTCGGTCAACCATTTCCCATTTAGTATAGTCTTGCATATCGTGTCCTGGAGGAGCTTGTTTTACATATTCAGGGTCATTCTCCCTCTTGTAATCAAAGTTCATCCAACCTGTTTGTTTATGTCTAAAAATACCTGTACCTGCAGTCACGGGTGCGTCAGGAGTTAGATAACAAACTGCGGCCCAATCTGTTGTTGAGTCGGCGTGAATCCAAGACCTATCCGATGCAGTGGTATATTGAAATGAACCAGTGTATTCACCACCCCACCATGTAATTTCACCCGCAAATGGAAAAAGAATTTCTCTCAGTTTTTGTTTTGTATTGTCAGTTAAAAATGATTCGGTTCTTTGACCAGGGTAATTACCTCTAACTTTAAATTCTTGTTTAAGTGCAAATTCTCTAACCTCAATTGGATTAGAGTAGAAATTATCTATTGTTAAGGAGTTGATTCTCATGAGTTATATTTTATCATCTTAAATATAAAAACTAATGACTTAAAAAAAATGGTTGTTTTTAAAAAAAAATGACTTTTGTGATTATTGATAATATTTCTTATTAAAATAAACGTTATGGAAATTAAAGAGATTGTTTCATACTTCTTAAATGCTGAGTCAAACATTTTAGAAGTGACGTTCAGAACTATCGCGGATAGTGATGAGGTACTTAGAGTTGATAATATTGACTACTCAATATCTGAAGAATATGGTTATGTTCTTGAATCTGAAGATTTCGGATTTTACGATGATGAATTTGACGATGAAGAGGATTATTATGAAGACCCAAAAATTGAGTTAGATGAAGAAGTGCTTATTTCATTTTTAAATGAATACTACGAAGTAAATCCAAAGTCGTTACCAAAACCAGAATACTATTAAGGGCCGACTCTTGTCAGCCCTAAAGTCATTACTTGTTTTTGTCCCATTTCACTTTCAAACCACGCTCCTGAACTTTTAAGTTGTAGAGATTCAAATCCATCATCTTCAATTAAGAAGGTCATCGTGGCTGCATTCCCATCAGATGTTACATAAGTAAATTGTATGAATCCGTTATTATATGAATTATTACCAATAATATTATAAAAAATTTCATTAGGTGATTTACCGTACTCCCAAATATCAGTTCCTGTCGGTGTTACCCCTAACAAATTAATTCTAATTGTTGAGTAATCCATGTGTAGATAAAAATTGTCAATGACAATTGAATCAAAAGGTTTTGGTAAATTGTGGTTTACATAGGTTGAACCTAATAAGTATAGTGAATCAGGTGTTTGATTTTGGTCAACATTAACAACGTTCAATTTTGAAATGACGTATTTACCACTTAAAGTAATATCACTTTTTTCAACAACGTATTTCTCACAACCTGATAGGAGAACCAAAAACATTAAAATACCAACTATTCTTCTCATAGGACAAAGATAAATACATTTTTCCAATTATAAAAATATTTATTGATATGAATTTAGATGTAGATTACTTAATTGACTTTTTCACCAAAAACTCAGACCCTGTTAATGACGAAGAAGAAACAGGTGAGATTGGTGAGCAAGATGCTGCGGCACCTGCGTCACCAGCACCATCAACAGGTGGTGGAGGTGGTAGCATTCCTAAATGGGCTGACTTTTATCAAACAAAAAGAGGAGCGGCAAATATGTTAGGTAAAGCTGGTGAAAAATGGGAAACTGGACTTACCAGAGGTTCTGCCAATCAAATTTGGTAATATGTTATATTTATCATCATAGTAATATATTTATTATAAAAAAAGATTATGAAACTACCAACTTATAGCCCAATAGAAGCGTTAAATAGAGCTAAATTAATGATGGGGTATGACCCAACAAAAACTTTAACAGAGAACAAAGAATCTGTAAAAGGACTTATCAAAGAAGATGATATTGATACCGATACTGAAAAATCGGTTAAAAGAGTGTTGGATTCTTGTAATTCAAGAACTCCAGTTGAAGGTACCTTAGATGCCGCATCTATTGCAAGTGCATTTAACAGGTCGTTTAATTATCAAACTGCTTACATGTTTGGAGGTACTGATGATTCTTTATGGAGAGCTCAGGCGGCTAAGATGAAAAAAGGTAATATGGATGACCTATGTAACATTAAAAGAGAATTTGAAGACTTGGGTTACGGTGATTTTACCGAAAAATTAGTTGATGAATTGGATGACGAAGAATTGGCTGAATTGATGGAAACGTTTTCCGCCATGAGTTACAAAACCAAAAAAGAAAGTAGATTACAAGTTGATAGTACAGAACAAAAAAATATTAACGAATTTAAGGCTAAATTCCGTTGTGTGTTTGATTCAGACTCAAACGTAGACTCAAAAGTTTATTTAAACCCTAATAAATACACTTATATTAAAGTAAGAGGTACTTCAGGTAGAGTTTATCAATTATTTTATAGCGGAGCGTTAAAAGATTGGAATGGTACTAAATGGGTTGATACAGGTAAATCATTAACTTGTGATGGTAGACAAGTTATGATTGAATCAGAACAAAAAAAAAGATTAATTGAAGACTTTGATGACAGTGGGATTAGAGTTAAAACCCCAACTCCAACAGGTGGAGGCGGAGGTGGTGGAGGAACAAGACCAGCACCTGCATACCGTAACTGTACAGGAACATATAAAAAAGGATGTAAAACAGACCCATCGGCAGCAATTGGTAAAGTACAAGCTTGTTTACAATTAACTGCTGACGGTAAATATGGTAATGTGACAGACACAAAATTAAAATCAATGGGATTCACGTCATTTACTGATGCCGACGTTGATAAAATCTGTAACACACCAGCACCTGAGGTTAGTGGTGAAATTATAAAAATTGACCCGTCGAATACCGACTTTTAATATTTAAAAACATGAAATTTAATTTAACAGAAGGAGAAGTTAAAAATATCTTGGAGATGCACTCTAAGTTAAAAAAAGAAGAGAAAGTTATTTCTGAACAAATTACTAATTTGGCCAATATGAGTGGTATTGAATTAGCAAATATGAGAAGAGGTAGTAAATTGGCGTTTGACGCCAGTTATAATGGATTAAGTGCTCTTCAGAAAAAAATAGTTGATGATAAATTGGCAGGTAGACTTGCATCAAATACAACTCAAACAAATACAGGTCAATCGACTAGTACTAACACGGGTAAATTAAATGATACAAAAACAAGTGGACCTGAACCAACTCTTCAAGAAAAATTACAAGCATTAATTGATGATGGATGTGTTAAGAATGGAGTTGTAGTTCAAATGGGTTCAACAAATCCTAATAAGCAATATGCAATCAAACAACAAAGCACATTAAACCCTAACAAATCTCGATATTTCTTTATTGATAATACTTACGGAACTGTAGGTGCTGACGGTAAATTTAAATACGGTACAGAAAAGTGGGAATGTAATACTAATAGAATTCAGTCGGACAAAGAAAAACAAGCTAAAGATAAAGCTGGTTCCGAAAGTCAAAAGGCTGCGACAGATTCAAATATTGAAAATTTGAAAAAAGAGGGAGCGTGGAAAACTTATGATGAGTTGATTGCAACCGAAACAAAGGAAAATATTAACAATCCAGCAATGTATGAGAAAAAAGTTGTTGATGGTGTGACATTATACAGAAGAACCTCAGGTAGAGGTATTGCAGGTGGTTTAGATAAAAGACAACAAGAGGTTATAACACAATTTAAAGCTAAAGGTGCTAAATTGGAAAATGAAGTGAGTGAATTAGAGTCAAAGGCTTGGACAAGAAAATTAGTTAGTCCTAAGTCTGACGGATTATTCTCTGAAGATTTATACATGTATTTCCCACCAAACACAATTACAAATGCTGATATTACAACAGCATTTGAAGATGCGGTTAATGACCAAACTCCACAAGACTCTTCAGATTGTAAAAAATCTATTGAAGCATATTACATGGCATTTAAGAAGAAAAAAGTATTTACCGATGATGTTTTATCTGCAATGAAAGAAAAAGTACAAGCATGTAAAAACGAATATTACGGTTCTTGGGGAACATTTGGTGGTGGAAAAACTATTGACGGTTATTTAGATATGTTAAGTGGTAAAGCACCTGGTGGACCATCTTCATATGGTGGTGATTCAAAATGGAGACTTAAATAAGATTAGGTATGTTAGAAAGAAAAATAAGAAAGTCGATTATTGAGGCTAAAGAACAAAAAGAAAAACGATTGATTGAAGAATCTTTAATCAAAAGAAGACTTTCTGTACTGGTTGAACACATTCAATCTGAAGAAGACTTTAATAATCTATCTGAAAGTAAAAAAATACAACTGTCTTTCAATATTTTACAGGAACTTTCCTATTTGGAATCAACTGGGTTATTATCAGAACAAAATTTAAGTAATATCTTTAAATCCTTATTTGGTGGTTTATTTGGTAATGTAACTCAAACAGTATTTGAACCTTTAATTGGTAAAATTGTTTACCCGTTATTTGGTCAAGGATTTCTTTCTAATTTCATTATATCGTATTTAACATCAAGACCATCAGAAGTAATTAAATCTATGTCAGATTGTAAATTAATGACAAAGTTAATTGCCGAAAGTGTTGTTGAGGGTATGGTAATGTCATTACAAAGACAAAAAGGGTTTGATGCACCAGGATATTCCTTTTTAAGAAATACTCTTGGAGATGTTATTAAAGGAACAGGATTTATTTCAGGTATTGAAAATAGTATTTCAAGTACGGTTTGTGGACTTTTTGGTAAATTTGCCGACAATGCAGAAAAAGTTAAGTCTAAATTAGCTACGGATTAATTTAGGAAAAGAAATTCATAGGGTGAAGACCCTTGAATATAAATGAGAACTAAAACAGAAGGGGGTGTTCCAAATCTCAAAAAAAGAAGGGTTAATTACCCTTCTTTTTTGTTTTAACGATTTCGTCAATGATTCCGTATTCAAGAGCTTCGTCCGCACTTAACCATAAATCACGGGTGGCATCTAATGTAACTTGTTCGGTAGTTTTACCACAATAAGAACCCAACAAATCAAAAAGAATTTTATTGGTTTTTTCCCACTCAATCATGTTGATACGAGCATCTTGGATATTGCCATAAGCTCCACCTGATGATTGGTGTAACATTGTCTTAGAGAAACGTAGTGATGAACGTTTACCTTTTGTTCCCGCTCCTAACAAAACTGAACCCATTGACGCGGCCATTCCTGTGTTTACGGTACGAATGTCGCAAGAAATGTATTCCATAACATCTACCATAGATAGACCTGACTTAACACTTCCTCCTGGTGAGTCAATATGCATTGTGATGTCAGATTTATCACTTGAGTCCAAGAACATTAATTGTGCTTGTACGATTGTTGACATGTGGTCATTAACAGGACCTGCAACCCATAACAATCTGTCTCTCATCAATCTTGAGAAGATGTCCATTTGAGTTGCTCTCATCTCCCTTTCCTCTAAAATATAAGGAGTCATTGATGATTCAATTTGTTGTGAGAAATAATCCAAATGTGAAGATGGTTTCCCTAAGTGTTTTGTGTAATAAGCTTGAAATTCTTTTCCGTAGTCCATATATCTTTTATTTTTAACAAAGATAATAAAAAATTACGTTAAACCCAAAATGTCGTCAGAAATATTTTTTGATGATAGACCTTTCCAATTACGTGGGTGTTGATAAGACCAAAAAACTTTCCAATTACCAAACCAAAGTTTTCCATATTTTCTGGTTTCACCAAGTGTTTTGTAGTCGGTACTATTTTTTTCAAATCGACCAATATTATATGTTTTGTAAATTGGTTGATTGTTATCATATTCGAACTGACTATTCAACTCTTCAAAGTTAGAATTTATTTTTACAATACAACCATGTTTTTTCTGATATTCTAAAACACTCTCAATCCATGTATTAGCGTCATCAATATTATTAGTTTCTAAATTAAATTCGACTAATTTACCACAATCGTTGTATCTGTGAGTATGAATCCTTTGTAATCCAACATTATTAACAAACTTATATACTGATATTTCATAATCTCCGTAGAACTCTCCAAAAAATGAAAAGTTATTTGACATGACATACTCATCATTTTTGTTGAAGTGATATCCTTCGACAAATTTGGATTCATTATCGTTATTAACGTACTCCCTTAACTCGACATAATATAATGGGTCAGGACCCAAGACATTTACATAGATGTATGGGTTTAATCTAATGTCAATTTGTTCTTTATTTACGGTAATATACATAATCTCCAATAACTAATTTATCTATGATACCTTTGTTAAGTGTTTCAAACGCTTGTTTGGGGGAATCAATTATAGGCTCGTTGTGTGAATTAAATGAAGTGTTTAACAAAACAGGTATCCCTGAAATTTTTGAATACTCATTCAAAACGTCCCATAACTTTTCGTTTTTATTTTTAACAACAACCTGAGGTCTGGCAGATTTATCCGATTTTTGAATTACTGCAGGTATTTTATTTATCCAAGATTCTCTCGTTGAATAACATATTGTCATAAACTCCGCAGAATATTTTGATTTAGATGGGTAAAAGATTTTATCGAAATGTTCTTCCATTACAATTGGTGCGAATGGCATAATTTCATAACGTTTTAATCGTTCATTAAGTAGTTTGTGTGTTTTTATTTCGGTTGGTTTAACCAAAATACTTCTTGAGCCAAGAGCCCTTGGACCGTGTTCAAATCTATCTTGGAACCACCCAATCATTTTACCATCTTCCAAATCCCGAGCAATAACTTCTGAATTATATTCTTCTTTTTTAAAATCATAGTTTTCAGAATCTTGGTTAATCTCATCTTGGGTATATCCAATTCCAAAAAATACGTTTTTTAATTTTATTGGTTTTGTAATTTCCCCCAACTCAACCGCTTTTTTAATACAAGCCCCTAATGGTAATCCCTCATCACCCATAGGTGGATAAACATACATTTCATCAACAAAATCTAATTCATTGATTTGTTGGTTTAATTTTACGTTTGCAAATAACCCACCTGAAAATACAAACTTTTTATATTCGGGATGTAATTTATGAAGGTCATTTATAAAATGAATAAACATTTCATTTGTATAATGTTGCAGATTGTATGAAAATATTTCCCTTTGTTCTTTTGAATTGAAATATCCCATTACCCTTAAAGAATCAATCAAAAATTTTGTTCTACCTCCAGTATTTGATGGTGTAAATTTTAAATCTTTATAAGTAATTACGGTTTTTAACATGTTGATAATGTTTTGGTCATAATAACCATCGGCAGCCATCCCCATTAATTTACCTTCATCTTTACATATCTTCCAAATAGGTACACCATAATCATCCCAACCCATCATACCCATAGTTGAGAATCCCCAAAGATGCGATATACTCCCAAAAGTTGATAAATCCATACTTCTGAATAATGTCATTTTTCCATCATCACAAAGGTAAATTTTCATCACACTTTTATCGCCACCACCATCGTATGATATGGATATAACTTTACCTTCCATACCACTTGTAAAATATGCACCATAACAATGTGAGTCATGGTGACCCATTCTTTCATAGTTACCATTTGTTAGGTCTTCAGCGTAAAGGTCGGGAATAGGTTCAACAAAAATTCTATAATCAGTGTCTTTGATTTCTAAATTGGACAACTCAACAATTTTTGAAGAAGATAAACGAGGGTATGATTCATAATCATCTCCCGATTTAACTCGTGATAATCGTTCTTCTTCGATTACGTATTTAATCTCACCATCAACAACCAATGCGGATGTGGCACTATGGGAGCCTGCAAAAAATGCGTAAATCGAACTCATTTTAAAATTTTGAAATCAAAAAATTATTGATGATTAAGAAATCTAAACCAGTTTCATAAAAACATCTGATAGCGTCGGTTGGGGTTTCAACAATTGGTTCCTTTGGCCCGTTAAAACTTGTATTAAGTAATACAGGAACATTTGTTCTTTTATAAAACTTAGAAATAAGTTTGTGGAATTTTGGATTGTTTTTTTCCGTAACTGACTGATGTCTTGCAGAGTAGTCAATATGAGTTACTGCAGGAATTTTACTTCTCCACTCTTCTTTTACGGTTGTGGTTACCAACATATGTGGTGAATAAGCATCCGACTCAAACACATCCCCTTGGTATTCAAATAACACTGCTGGTGCAAATGGTCTATACCATTCTCTTTTTTTGATGTCGGCATTAATATGACCTGTCATCCAAGATTGAATTGGTGATGCTAAAATTGACCTGTTACCTAAAGCTCTTGGCCCAATTTCTGCTCCATCCTGAAACCAACCAATCACTCTATTTTGAGTTAACCAGTATGATGTATCGTCAATTAACGTATCCATATTATCGTATTCCTCAAATTTCAAACTTGGGAATTCATTAATTGCCGATATAATTTCAGAACGTGAATATGGTTTTCCAATATAAGGACTTAACACTTCGGTTTCTTGAATATCAACTAATTCTTGATATGCGTACCACGCACATCCTAATGGGATACCACTATCGTCTGCGGGTGGAATAAAGAATGAATTTTCAAAAAGACCTGAATTCAATATTTTTTCATTTGAATTACAATTTAAGAATGAACCGCCAGCTACACATACGTTGTTTGATTGGGTTAATTCTTTTGCCATTTTTGCCAAAATTAAAGATGCTCTTTCTTGTTCTCTTTGATAAATTCCAGCGACACAAGCTTTGGAATAGAAATCAGAATCATAATTAACTTTTGGATATATTCTTTTGTTTGGTATGAATATATCTCCATCTTTTTCAACTATATAGTCAGGAGCTTCATTTACAATGTTCTGATTTGCATAAGATGCCAATCCCATTAATTTACCTGCTGGCCAAGTATGTTCGTTTGGTTCGTAGATTAATTGTAATGAACCCTCAGAATATAATGTACCCACAGAAACACAATCGTCGGTCTCTAAAGGTACTGGATACTTAATCCATTTTTTATAGACTTCTTTTTGAGTGTTTTTTGTTAGATGATAAATTGAGATACCTTCAGTCCAATCCTCACCCTTCTCCAAACCTTCATTGGTAACTTTTGGATACCATTCAGTTAATCTATTTAAGTTATTCAATATACTACCTGATGCATCTGCAACTATTACCGCAGCATCTTCAAATCCTGAACTAAAAAAACTTGAATATGCGTGAGCCAAATGGTGTGGAATGAAAGAAAGATTGTAATTTCTATTACCAAATTTTTCCTTAAACTGTTCTTCCACATCATCTTGCAATTCAGTGGTACTATACACAAAAGAGTGTATTTCATTAATTGTTAACCCTAAATGGTTTAAACAGTATAGAATTGACTCGTAAGGTATTTTACCACCTTGGTAGGCACCGTCATGTTTTACTCTTGATAATCTTTCTTGAGTTATTCCAACAACAACTTTACCATCCTCAATTACAACTGCACCTTTGTCGTGGCCAACAGAAAATCCTAATGTCCTCATCTATTTTTTTTTACTTATTTATTGTTCTGGTTCTGTTGATTCCTCACCTTCAATTGGTGGGTTACCTAAGTTTACTGCGGTACCTTCTTCAACATCTTCATCGCACTTGTATATGTGAACTTGATTGTTTTGTTTAAACACAATAACTTTTTTAACTCCTTCTCCTAATTTAACGTCTCCGTTAATGTCAACAACAATACCTTCATCATCTCTGAAGATAAGTCCTAATGCTCTTGCGAAAATTAACGATGCGTTAATCAAATCTTGTTGGTTTTGTTCTTGACCCTCTTGTTCTGGGTTTGTGTAATTTTCCATAATTTATATTCTATTTCTTATAAGTTTAGTAATTATTTTTAATAAACAAAGGATTCTTGGTATTCAGTCCAAGCTTTATTTAAGGTTGCGTTGTCATTCATGATTGATGGGACATATGGTTTGTGTTTCATAATCATTTTTGCTTCTTCAGGTGTTCTATTACCCTTTTTAAGATTACATTTAAAACAACAAGTCACCAAGTTAGTCCATTCGTTTTTTCCACCACGAGATTTAGGAATAACATGGTCCAAAGTTAATTGTTTAACAGACCCACAATACACACATTCGTGATTATCCCGTTTATAGATTCGATTTCGATTTACCTTTGAAGTCTTTCTACTGAATTTAATATAACTCAACAATCGGATGATTAATGGTCTAACATAAGCAGTAAAATTTGCATTAATCGGATTGTCGTCTGATTTTATAATTTCAGCTTTACCCTTATCTACAAGGATAAACCCCCTCCTTGTTGACGTTAAGTTCAAAGGAGTGTAGTCGTAGTTTAATACTAATACATTGCTCATTTTTTCAATTTTTTAAAAGGATAGTTCATTTTATTCATAAAACAAAAAAAGGGATGAAAAATTTTCACCCCTTATTATAAAGTAGATTTGTTTTCGGTTTATGGTTCGAGATTTTCCACTTCTCATCGCAACCTGTTCTCATTTTTGGGTTATCCAAAAGACACCTTTATTTTGTCTTACCTATAAATATCGTCAAAAGTTATTGTGGAATCAACTTTTTATATTATCTTTGTTATATGAAAAATCAACTCCCATACTGCAACACATCTGAAGCGATTAAAGGTTATGAGAATTCTGTAGTTGCAAAAAGTGAAAACAACGATTGTGTTGTTCGTTCAATTGCTTCAGCGTTTGGGATTGATTATGATTTATCTCACCAAATTGTTAGAGACACATTTGGTCGTAGATTTGGTAAAGGTACTTACGGGTTTGTTGAGGTTATGAACAAACTTGCAAGAAACCGTGTTCGTATTGGTCGTAAATGTTGCAAGATGATGGGTAAACCTATGTTTGAGGGGTCTACCTTAAACACTCTTGACTATAATGTTATTGTTAAAGGTAAGAAAGTTTCTCGTCAAATGACGGTTGGGACATTTGTTAGTAAATACCCCACAGGTACTTACATCCTTACAGTTGCAAGACACGCCTTCACAATTAAGGATGGTATTGTGATTGGGAATTATGAGGATTCAGTTAAAAAACGTAAAATTGTAACTGCGGCTTGGAAAGTGGGTAGTTAATTAATATCTTTGTGAATGAAACGGATTAGTAAGAAAAATTATAGCATGAAAAAAAGAATATATTTGGATGACGTAAGGACTCCTATCGAAAAAGACCAATGGGTTATTGTTCGTTCTTATGACGAATTTGTTGAGAAGATTAATGAAATCGGTTTGGAGAACATCGACATGATTTCTTTGGACCATGACTTGGGGGATACCGCAATGGCTGAATGGCACAGAAATGTTTATAAAAACTACGAATTAAACTACGATAACATCACAGAAAAAACTGGTATGGATTGTACTAAGTGGTTAGTTGAACAATGGATGGATGGAAAACCTGTTGTTGATGTGGTTGTTCACTCTGCAAATGCGATTGGTAGTGGAAATATGATGGGTTATATCAACAATTACCGTCATATTGCTCGATTACCTCAAAATTGTATCAGGGTTCAAATCGAACACACCGTGTAAAAATTGGGAATTAGGTATTTAATGTATTAATATAATATTATCATGACCGACCCCAACATTCAAATCCAAAAACCTGAGGTAGAAGAAATCTTTGATGTGACTGATTCTACTCCAATCGAAGATGCGTGGGATAACATCCATGGAGACATGGTGTTCTTCTAACACTTTAGGTCCCTTAGCTCAGTAGGTTAGAGCAACTGACTCATAATCAGTAGGTCCACGGTTCGAGCCCGTGAGGGACCACAAACTTAAAAAAAATAAATTATGCCAGAATTTAGCACATACATCGACATCGAACCGTCAGAATATGTTGACGAGTGTTCAAAGAGTGACATTAAAGAACTGATTGATGAATTGGTTTTTCACGGTTACATTAACAAAAGTGATAGTTTAATTGACAAAGAAAAAATTAGTTTAATGGAACAAGAATTCCATGAAAAACTTGACAATCTTAAATCAAAGTACTACAACTTATCACCTGAAGATGAAGAAACTTTAAAAAATATTTTCTTAAGATACGTTTAGTCCTTAATAATTGGATGTGGTTTTCCAGTTTAAAGGGTATTTATAGTCATGATGGATTTAAATGAGCATATTAGAAGAATGAAGGAATTATTTCTTGCAGAACATGGAATAGTAAAACCTTTAATATCAGAACAAGACCCTAAGAGTAGTTCAGGTCAAGTTACACAATCAGGAGTGGGTAAAGACAATCCAGACGTTTTATTTGATAGCCAATTTAATGAGGATTTTCCTATTACGGCTAAGCAAGAAAAACAAATGCTCGCTAAAAACCCTAATCTTGATAATCAAGTAATGGAACTGAGACAAAGTCCTGCGTATAAACCTTTAATTGATAAAATAAAAGGTGATACAGAGATGATGAAAA
>Ga0222712_10002956_pt1 | contig 18979 bp, 7 predicted proteins | sample C33_657DmetaG_FD_165043 | JGI IMG/M metagenome (GOLD analysis project Ga0222712, IMG submission 165043) | Estuarine water microbial communities from San Francisco Bay, California, United States - C33_657D | ecosystem: Environmental > Aquatic > Marine > Unclassified | place: USA: California... | reverse complement strand
CAGAAAAAAAACTCAAGAATAAACTTATATTTTTCTACAGGAGACAAAACTGTAAGAAAAATAGAACTTGCGGTAAGAAAAGCAACAGACGGGGTTGTTTCTGATTACGCACTAATAACTTCCGTAAACAAATCAGAAGTTGGATTAAATCCAGACAATACCGTATATAATTATTTGTTCTATAATAACGCCTCTCTAACTCCAATAGATGTTGCTGAACAAACTCTTTTACAAGACTATGTTCCAAGAGAGGTAAAAGCTCAAGAGCTACTTAACGGAAATACGCTTATTTACGGAGGAATTAGAGAAGGCTATGATGCAATTATAGACGCTACATCTACATATACAACTAATTCAACCAACCAGTTTAATAAAATAAACGGATTATTATTTTTTGCTTCTCAGAATGGAGTTTCTTCTTATGGAAACTCTACTGACATACGAATAGTACTTACTGGCGCAGGAGTTAATGATGGTTCTAATGTTCCAACTACTGTTGTTTCTGCAAATGGTGCTACTTTTAATATTAAGTTGATGGATTCAGCTGGAGTTGAATACCCTATTACATACACCGCAGCTACTGACAACATAAATACAATACTTACTGGAATTGCAACAGCTGCTGCTACTTATGGCTTTATATCAAACATTGTAGGAAATCAGCTTGTTATTGGACTTGCCGGAACTCAAAACTGGCTACAATCTTCATACGCAACAACTACATATTCTGCCACTGCTTTCTCTTCTACATACAAAACAAACGTACTGCATTCTCATTTAAATTCAACTGATTATAAGTACGGAATAGTTTACTACGACTCTAAAGGAAGAACAAACGGTGTAGTGAAATCAGATAGACTAAAGGTTACTACAGTAAGGGATGCAGGGGGAACAAATATTCCATATGTAGACATTACTATTGATAGCGTTCCGCCAGATTGGGCATATTACTACCACATTGTAAGAACAGACAATTTAACGTATGGCAAAAACTTACAATGGGTTACTAATAGGGCATTCTATAATCCTGTAATTTACGCAAACTCTCCAACTAATTCTCGTATTGTATATTTAGGAATTTCAAATATGAGCCAATATAACGAGGAGATTCAAGCGACCTCTGGCTATATTGGGTATGATTATTCTCCCGGAGATAGGGTTAGGTTTCTTGAAAAGATTAGCCTAAATGGAGCTATAACTACATATAATACTGGAGTAGAAAAGGATTTCGAGATTATAGGACTAGAGGCAAATCCTAATATTAATGGCTATGTAGCAGAAGGTAATTATATTAAAATAAAATACCCGTCTTCGTTTACTGACGTAACATTCGAGTTCTTTAAACCAACTGACACGGGTGTAGTCATACCTACAACACAACTTGCCGAAGATTTTCAGAATTATAAAATTCAAATATACAATCCAAAAACATCAGCAAGTGCTAACGAAACGTATTTTGAAGTTGGAGAGCAGTATGCAATAGGAAAGCCATCTACGGCAAATCGCTACCATGTAGGGCAATACCAGTCTCAGAAAACTGCTCAAGCTGCTGGAATAAGACTCACATCAGCTGACAATTTTTTTAGGTATAGGAATGTGCCAATAGGAGCAAATTACCAGTTTTCCGCAGGGCCATATACGCAAAATGATGGTTCTGGGTTTGCTGCGCAGTTTAGTACAGTTGTTATCAATGTATGGAACTCAGTAAACACCCCGTACACAATAGACACAACTGCTTATGAAATAAGGTCTCAAGTGCTGCCTGCAAGTGCATGTAGTCTAATAGACGTACAATACCCGAATAGCGTAACCCCAGATTGTTTATTTAGAAATAAATCTGCGGCAGCAATGACTGTTAGGGTTAGGGGAGTATTAAAAGCTAGCACAATCACCGCAAAACCACAATATATTGTATTGCACGCCAAGGTTGTAGACGCAGGAGGCGCTATAGTAACTACAGTTCTTCCACGCGGAACAATCAGCACTACAAACGAAGAGTATGAGTTTCCATTTGATGCAAAAATAGATGTGCGCGCTGGAGCAAAACTTTTTTTAATGACTGAATGCTCTCCTACAGCATCAAACTCTTTACTAGTTGGTGCATTCAATTTACAGGTTAGCGTTTTACGAAATGCGGAAATAAAGACAATTGAGTCTAGTTTCAGCGATGTTATTAGGCTTGAGTTGAACAATGATTCAAGGCCTCTTATATATGACGAAAATGCTAAAAATGCGTTTTACCCTACACTTGTTAGGTATAGTCTTCCTAGGAATGTAGGAACAATGATTAACCAAACAAATAGGTTCTTCCCTGCAAACATGGATGAATATGACAGGCAGAAAGGAACTATTCAGCGGTTTAAAATAAGGGGAAGCCAATTAAGAGTATTCCAAAGCAGAGGTGTTGGAGTTGCTGGTGTTCTTGAGAATATGATTTTCAATGCTGATGGTGGTGAAAATCTAATCCAAACCAATAAGATTCTTAACCAGATTCATTATTACCAAGGGGAATATGGAATAGGAAATCTAGCAACATCTCTAGCGTCATCCTCAAACGCTGATTATTTTGTAGACCCAATAAGGGGCTATCAAGTTAGGCTTTCTCAAGATGGATTCACTCCAATCTCCGAACTATACAAGGCGCAGTATTATATTACAGAATTATCTAATAAGTATAGTTCCAATAAGGCTGGAACTCTTGGTGGCTATGCTAAGGTTTTGGGTACTTACAACTATTTTGAGGAAGAATATGTTTCCGTATTCCAAGGCTACTCTGGACAGCCAAACACAACTATTGCGTTTAACGAGTACAGAAACTGTTATACTTCATTCTACGACTACGCCCCAGAAGCAATTACATCTGTAGAAGGAAGCACAATTACGTTTAGGAATGGAGGGCTTTATCTGCATGACAATACAAGCAATTATGCCACATTCTACGGAACTCAATACCCAGCATCCATAACTTTTGTGTTCAATGAGCAGGGATTGATGAAAAAAGACTTCAATGCGATTTCGCTTGATTCTTTCCCGACTGCATGGACATCAGCCGCTTCTACGGACATTCAAACGTCTTTAGGACAGAATAGTAACCTAGTTGCGTCAGATTATGAGATTTACGAAGGATTCTACCATGCAGGACTTATGAGGGATTCTAATAGTATTGGCGGTGTGATTAATGGCGATTACCTTAAAGGCGCATGGCTACAGATTAAACTAAGTAACACAAGTAACAATTTAGTATATTTGTCTGGATTATATATGAATTATACTCCAAGTCAGAGGAACTTTTAAATAGTATTTTATGATAGGGGAAATATTAGGAGCGGCACAAAAATCAATTGGTACTGCAATAGGATTGGGCCAAGCTGTTAGTGGAATGATTGGCCAAAGAAAAGCAAAGAAAGAATTTCTTGGAGAATTTGAAAAACAGCGTACATATAAGGCTGACCCAGAAATTCAGAAAATGCTTGAAATGCGTAGGGGTAGGCTTGGAATGGGCCTTGGTTCGGCTTCTAGGCAATTAGCTGAACAAGGAATTGCGTCTTCTGCCGCACAAGCAACTTCAGCCGCCCAACAAATGGGAAGAGGAGCTGGACTTGCTGCAATTGGAGCAATACAAAAGGGGTCTCAAAAAGCTGGGCTTCAATTGGCTGGAATGGAAGAGCAGGCAAGAGAGCAGAATCTTGCAGGTTTTGAAAGGGCAGTAGGTGCAGCAAGTGCTGAAAGAGCAAGACAATTTGCTTCTGAATCAGAAAAGGAACAAGCAAGAACTGCAATAAAAGGCGAGCAACTTGCCGCTAAAAGAGCAGCTGTTTCTCAAGGATTAAGTGGAGCTATTGGTAGCGCTACAGGGGCAGCAATGAGTGGAGAAGATTTTTCATTCTCTCCAAACGCCAAGAGACTTGCAAGTAGGGCTACTAGAAGAGTAACAAAAATGGGCGCTCCTGCAATGTCTGGAGCAATAAGTCCAGCAGAAGCTGGAATGTTTCCGGGGTAAAAAGTAAATAATAAATATGGCACAAGCTATTTCAGAAAGACTTCTTCAACGGGCATTAGGCCCGCTAGACCTGTCATACGCCTATCAAAAAATAGACGCAGTTTCTAGGCAATTGGCCGCAGAAGACAGGGCGAGAAAGCAAGAAGCTGCCAAACAATATTATACCGACTTGGCCTCAATGAATAAAGAGCAGGTTGGTGTTAGGGCCGCTGATGTTCCAGAGGTTTCTGCAATGTATAAACAATGGGCATCAAACGAGAAGAAGCTTTCTCAGAATCCCAACCTTATAAATAGGAATCCAGAAGAGTACGGAAGAATTAAAGCTGATTCGGATGCGTTATATAGCAAGCTTCTAACAACAATTAGGTCAAGCAAGGATTTTGGGAAAAGAGAAATAGAAGAATTTAGGATTATTAGAAATCCAGAAAAAAGAGATTTGTTTAAAGAGAATGCAGCAGAAGAGTATAAGACAAAAGTCTTATCGTCCCCAGTTTCCAGAATTATGCAAACAGGAGATGATGACTTGGCGAAGTATTATGAAACCAGAATTGACGGTTCTGGATTCTTAAACAAGCTAGATGCAAGCGTAAGAACTAATGCACTAGGATTTAATCAAAAACTAGATGCAGCATATAAGCCAGTAGTAGGAGAAAAGAAATATAATATTTACGAGAAAATGCCTATGATTGAGGCAATCTACACAATGTCCAGAAATGGTATTGATGGAGAGTTTGGCAAAAAGGCAAATACATTTGCTATTCAGCAATTAGCTGATTTGAAGGAGTCTGGGGAGTATGACAATGTCCTATCTAAGTTTAACAACTTCTGGAAACCAGAAAACAAAGAAGGGGCATCTAAGTATTATGAATCAATACCAGATTTGCCGCCAATGTTTAGGGCAGGAGCTTCTCCTAAGCAACAATATATAGATTTTGTAACAGCTTCTCAATACCTTTCTAAGCTTCCAACAGCAGCAAAAGAGCAGTATGACATGACTCCTGCGCAGAAACTTCAATTTAAAAAACTTGGGCAGCAACCAAAAGAAGGAGGAGAAGGCCTTGCTGATGACGGTGGGTATATAAACGCTTACGACAAAATAAAAACATTTGCATCTGAACCCGTTAGAGAAAATGGAGTTTCTGTTGACAAATTTGACACAGACACGCAAAAAGTAATACTTGAAAAAGCAAGAGGAAATACTGGAATAAACTGGCTGTCAAATAGAGATGTATATGTAAAGGTTGACAAGGGTACTGGAGAGGTTATATTACTTAGTCTTTCAAATATTCCAAAACCAGACGGAAGTCCTTTGTATGTAAAAAATCAAAGACTTGGAATATTGCCTAGGGTTGGCACAAATATAGCAGCAAGCAAAGACCTTGGAATAAAGGGAAAAAAATTAGCAGAATCAGAATCAGTAAAGGCTGAAAGAATTACTCCAAAACCTACTGGTACAAAGCCTAGGTATATAGGACTTGATTCTAATGGAAATGCTATGTGGAAGTGATTTGATGTTATACATAAATAAAGAAAATGCCTGACGTAGTTTTAAATAAAAGTCAATTAAGTCAACTTGATTCAAACATAAGAAAAATGGTTGATAGTGGCCTTGAAAGAGAGGACATTGACGCATATACTAAGGATTTTAAAAACAATATTGCAAAGCAAGAAGAAGGAAAGGCGATGGCAGCAAAAGTTCCTTCATTTAAGGATTTTGCAGCGGAAAGGGGTGTATATACTCCAAGGCCGGGAGAAATACAAATACCTTCAGACATAGTAGAAAGAGTTCCATCTCTTTCAAGAAAAGCTGAAATAGCTAAAGACGTGCAAGAAGCGCCAGAAAGAATTAAGATTAGAGAAGAGAAAAAAGAAAAGGCAAAAGTTGATGCGCTTAGAAATAACACAATAAAAGCACTTACGGCTAGCGGAACTAAGTTTACAGAAGGGGATGCAGTATATAAGAAAATGCAGGAAAACATCAAATCAGTAGTTGAGAAAGGCGCAATGACGCTATCAGCTGATGCTGCTGGAAACCCTGTATATAAGAGGTCTGCTGGGATTATAGAATCTTTCATCAATAACTTTGAGACATCAAGAAAAGACATTAACGATTCTGAAGTATTTAGAAAATCGAGTGACGCAGAATCGGTAAAAATTGCAGAAGAAATTATTAAAGGAATTGAGCAACAAGCTGTTCCTTCTGGAACGGCAGCAGAAATTTCTGGAATGTTTGGTAGCGCTGCTCCTCTGCTTGGAAGAGCGGTAATTGGAGGAGGTGCTGCTGCTAAGTTTCTGCCCGGCCCAGCTAAAGCAATTACGGCATTGGGCTCTTTTGCCGCTACTATTTCTCCTTCGTATGACCAAGCTTATAAGCAAGGTGCGGTTGAGTTATATGCAAAAGGAATTGAGGAAATGAAGCGCCAGAAAAGGATTAATGGACAAAGTGATGAGCTGAGTCAGCAAGAGAAAGAAGAGGCTATGAGAATGGCAAAAAATGAAGCAAGTGTTTCTGGATTTGCTGAAGGTATATTTACCGCAGGACTTTCTTCAATACCCCTCGGTTCTTCTGTCGCAGGACAGTCTTTCAAAAAGGCTATGGTAAACTTTGCTAAAAACACGGCTAAAGAAGTTCCAAGAAACGTAACTCTTGGCGCTGCATCAGAAGTAATTAAAGACGTTTCAGCAAGAAATGCAGGTTATAATATTACTACAGCAGAAACGCTGAATAATGTATTGGATAGAGGTGGTCAGGATTTAGTTACATCTCTTGCATTTGAGACTGCATTTAACATAGGAGATTTTGGGAGTGTTCCTAAATATGTAAAAGCGGCAGCAACTAATTATCTGTCTACAATACCAACTCCAGAATTTAACAACTTTGCAAAAGACTTAGAAGGAAGAGGAGTAGTAGAGCCGGGTTTTGCAGAAAAAGCTACAGCTGATGTAAATAAATTTAAGGAATCTAAGGCAAAGGTTGCTAGCTTTATTCCAGAAGATGACATGCCTTCATTTGCAGGACTTATAGAAAAGAAGACTAATCTTGAAAACCAAAAGAAGTCTACAGACCCTGCTTTTCATGCAAAGATTGATGAGCAAATAACAGCAGTTGACGAAAGGATTAAGAAAATGCAAGAATCTCCTAATCCAATATTTGACGAGGTTGACGAACTTACTGGAGACACAGGAGATGCTACGCCTATTACTGAATCTGAAATAGAGAAATCAATAGAATATGCTGATGGTTTTACTCCAGAAACAACTGAGACTAAAATGGCCGATGGAGAAAAAGAACTATTTTCAGAAACTGACAGTAAAGGAAGAACTTCTACTTTTTTCTCTAATACAAAAGAAAAAGATGGAAGAATCACTACTACTTTTTCATTTAATAGGTCAGACAAAGGCCCTTCTCAAAGAAATAATTCTACATTAGGTATTCCTGTAGAAAAAGCATTAGGAGATAAATATACTATTGATGAAGATTATATACCTGAAGGGGCAAAAGTAGTTGGTGTTTCAGAAATTAGAATAACCGAAGAAGGTTCTGCTGCTACAGTTACATTAGAAAATGAAGGACAACGATATCAAGCAGAAGTCAAGTTAAAGAGCAATACTACTTATGACGCAGAATTAAAGGCTCTTGAGCAACCTGTTCAAAAGTCAGAACAAGGCATTGAAAAAAGAAAATCAGAATTGCAAGCTGAGTTAGATGATTATAAGCTAAAGCCTCTTAAATTAAATATGTCAGATGAGGCGTATAAGGATTTGCTAGACAAAAGGGATGCTAGAATTTCTGAAATAAATTCAGAATTAAAAGCGCTAGAACAACCTGCTCCAGAACCTACTCAAGAAGTAGAGAAACTAAGAGCAGAAGAGCAAAAAGAACTTGCATCAGCTATTCCAAATATAGAAGAATATAAGGTTGATGGAATTGTTGACAGAACTAAAATAACAAACGAAGAAGACCTTGCTAAGTTTGATGAAATATATAATAAGTACGACAAACTTATAACTCCTTTGCTTGAACCTGCTAAAGAGCCTGCTGCTATTCCAGAAACGCCTAAAGAACCATCTCCATTTAAGCCAGTTGAAGGATTTGAAGGATTTGAAGTAACAGCAAAAGAGGGCAAAAAAGAAAGGTATGTTGACCCAGAAAGAGTTCTTTCATCAGCTACAATTAGGCTAAAAACAAGGGCAGAGCAAGAGGCTATTATAGATGCAATAGGAGACCCTATGGATGCAAGACAAGCGGCAATGATTGCATTAATGGGCAGGCCAAATATTAGCTATGAGTCTTTTATAAAGGAGACTGGGTTTGGAAAAGGAGAAGTAAAGACAAGAAGAGGAAAACAGGCAGAAGTGGCGGCAAGTCCATTTACAAGAAAAGAAGGAGCAACTATAGAAAGCGTTGCTGAAAGTGTGTGGGAAAATCTTCCAGATGAATCTCAGTCAAAAATGGACTCACAAGATGTACGAAATGAAATAATAGACTTGCTTGGAACGTATAAAGACCAGAATGAGATTAGGGATGCCTATATAGAGGCTTATTCTCCAAAAGAAATTAGTGACGAAGAGGCTATGAGCTTTTATTCTAGGTATGCTGAAGAGATTCAGCCAATTGAAAAAGAGTGGGATGACTGGTCTATGGAACGCGGAGAAAAGGAAATGGCATTGGAACTTGATGAAAATTACGTTGACAAATTAATACAACAATATGAGCTTACAAAAGAGGTTACAGAGCCTACCGGAAGAAAAAAAGAAGGAGTTGTTGAAGAAGCTGGCGTCACTTACGCTACTAAAGAGAAAGGGGTTATTGAAGGAGGAGATGTTAAAAAATACATTGACGAGCAAGCAACCCCAGAAGAATCAACAGACTTCGATGGATTCGCAAAAAGAGAACTTGCAAGAGAAGGATTCGATGCAGAATACAAATCAGCAAGAGTCGAAGGAGAAACCAAAGAGCAGTACCTTATTAGGAAATATTGCAAATAGAGTTAAATCATTTATTAAAAAATAAGTTATGCCACTCAAAGCACCAAAAAGCAGAAGCAAAAAAGACATTCAATCAGCTGTGTCAGCAAACATCAGAGAGTTGAAAAAGTCTAAAACGCAGCGTCCAATGAAACAGATTGTTGCAATTGCCCTATCTTCGGCCAAAGTAAAAAAGAAGTAACATGCCAATTTGCCCAAATAAAAGCACTAAGCAGTGGAGCGACTTAATAGCAGGACTAAAGGCTAAAAGTCCAAAAGAAACTGATGCTAGGATTGACGACTATGCAAACTTTGCTTTTTTTAGCAAGGGAGATGGTTCTATTCCTACTGTTGATGAGGCGTTAGAGATTTTATTTAAGGGCAAAACAAAGCAAGTTAAGGAAGACATTAAGGAGACTTTTAAGAGTTTTAGGGTAGGTAAGAGGATTGGAGAAAAAGCTACTAGGGACATGCAGAAGTCTTTTGCCCAAAGAGTAAAGGAATATGTAGACGACTTGTCAATCCGTGGAAGAATCAGCAATGTGCAGGCTAAGACTATAGCTAAAAGGGCAGCAAAAGTAGGAAGTAGCGAAGCATCAATGGCGAAGTTTACAAAATATGTAGACAATGTTGTTGACAAGGTGAACTATGCATATGATTTAGCTGAAGTAGAGAAGTTGCAGAAAGCAGCAAGAAAACTCAAAACAGCACTTTCGGCAGAAGTAAAGGACTTTACCAGAATAAGCCCAGAAGACATTCCGGATGCAATGGCTACTGAATATAAGCAAGCGCTTGACTTGGTTACGGGTAAGGTTCAAGACCCTTCCATAATGAGGAAGTTGATGCCAGATGTACAGAAAATACTTGATGACATAGCTAAAGAAAAAGAATCTAAAGTTGGGACGATTGATGATGCGATTAATGCATTGGACGAAATAGATGCAATAAAACTTGATTCTGTAGAGAATTATAGAAAAAAGATTGGCGACATTAATAAGCTGAAAAGAAAACTCAATCAGTTATTAGAAGCAGGAGAGATTACAGAAGACGAGTTTGACAATATTATAAATAGGGTTGGAAAGACGCAAGAAGACTTTGAATCTAAGAACAAAGCCGAAATAGAGCAAATTAAGTTAGACTATATAGACGAGATTAAAAGTAAAAAAATACAGGAAGCTCCTTGGATGACAATTGAGGAGAAGGCGCTGATTAATAAAATTAACGAGATTAGGGAATCTGACATGCCGAATATGACTCCAGAAGAACTCCATGTTCTTAACGAGGCAATAGACGTATCTAATGACAATTACGTTGACGTAGCAGCGCTTAATGAGGTTTTGGATGCATCAACCGCATATGAGGCTAAGGCCGTTACAGAGCAGCTTAATAATGCCAAAACAGACCCTAGAAACATAGCTGAATTAACAAAGAAACTATTAGCTAAAGATGACACTTTTTGGGAGTCTGTAATAGGATTGCCTTCCTATAAAATAGGAGAATTATATAAGCAAATTATAACTCCATTTAGAAGAGGTGTAGCAAACTATACAAACAGTCTTAATGAAGCAAGAAGAGGAATGCTTGCTATTGAGAAAGGGTATAAAATGTCAAAAGAAGACCATAACAAGGTTGGGATGATTGTCCATTTCTTGCAAGAATATGCAAGACAGTTTGACCCTAAGTTTAAGAACTTAAAAGACGTAGGAAAAAGAGATGAGTTTGGTAAGAAACTTTCATCAAAAGAATTTACAGATAAAATTGCAGACAAGAAGGTTTTGAAAACAATGCAAAAAGCCTATGACGCAATTCCTAAAGGAGCTGATGGTAGCGTTGACATTGCCGATGTTTATAATGATTTTGTAAATAATGGCGGAAAGTATTTAACTCCAGAGCAAAGGCAGTATGTAGACACAATGTGGCAGTTATTTGATAGTTCAATAACATCAAAGCTCGAATACGCTGCAAAATTAAGAGGCGCTCCATTTAAAAGAATAGACTTCTATATGCCAAGGGAGGAATATTCACTAGGAGCAGCGCCATCAGCAAAAGCTCCAGTTACTGTCTCGAAGGATGGAAGAAATGTAAGAATAGAAAGTCCGTTCGCTAAAGAAAGGATTGCTAAAGACATAATGGAGTCTGGAATACCAAAGACTGACTTTTCTCAATTAATGCACAAAGCAGCTGAAAGCTCTATAAGGGACTATGAAATAACTAGGATGTTGCATAACCTAAATAGGAGGCTAAATGTTGCATATAAAGGTCTAGAAGGAGACAAGAAAAATAGGCTTGATGCTATTGTAACCAGAATACAATCTGGACTTGATGAACAAATTGCAGCAAAGACATCAGACCCATCCGGAGACATGGCTGACAAGATTCTGGCAGCAACTGCGGTAAAAGCTTTATTTGACATAACTAGGGCGTTTGCGGTAGAGTTACCAGCAGGATTTGTTTCATACCCAATTAGAGGAGGAACATTCGCCAAAGGATGGATGCAGGCATTGAAGAGTCCAAAAGTTGCAAACGAAATAAAGAATTTCACAGAAAGTCCACTTCGTATTAAAGAAAATATTAATGCGAAATGGGATGTTGACAGCCAAAAACTGGTATTGCCTCCTGTTTTTAATAGAATTACTCAATGGCTAACTGGATTTACGGAAGCGCATTTGAACAACATGGTGTATGTTCCTAAGTTTAAGGATGCATTCTTTGACATTACTGGGCAGAAGTTTAACCAAACGGAGTTCATGTCTAACCCGGATTACAGGAAGCAATACTCAAAAGAAATAAAAGAAGCAGGAACTATTGCGGATGCTGAAACTCAAGAAATAGTCGGGCCAACTACAGCAGCGTCTGGAAGAAGCATAGTAGAGAGTATATTTGTAAAAGGAGACAAGGGACTTCCGATTAAGAAAGGATGGGGTAAGATTGTAGGATTCATGGGTAACTATGCATATAGGGATTATAGTGCATTTGTAAAGGGACTAAAGGGGGCGGTACAAGCTGCAAGGAATGGAGAGGCTGGCTATAGCCTTATTAACGCGTCTAAGCCACTTGGAATACTTATTGGAATTTCAACTTATGGCTACCTTTCTGACATCAAAAGACTTACGGACAAGTATTTAGTTTCAGCTGCGACTGGAGATGAAGAAGAGTTTGAAAAGGCCAAAGAAGACTTTAAAAAGAAGTTTGACGAAACAGGCGCATTACAAGAACTTGCTCAAAATACAACACAAGTATTTGCTGGTAAGTACGGCGCTGACGCAAGAATTGCAGTTACCGCAGCAGCTACGGCACTTTACCATGCTCCGGGGACTAGCCAAAAAACAAAAGACGCTATAAAGAGGTTTGCTTCAGAAACGACATATTCTAGGATTCCAGACTTGTCTAAAGCTGGAGCAGGGTTTTATGGTAAGTCTTATACTGGAAAAGAAATAGCATTTGCGCTTGGAAAACAAATAGCGGTAATAGGAACTGTAATTGACAGGCTTGAGGAAGCCGCAGGTGGCGCTGATGCAGCTGACAAGTTGTACGAAAGGTATAAAAGAGGGGAAAATTTAGGGGACATGGATGCTTGGGGAAAGGCAATGGAAACAGTTGTTTCTGCCGCCCAATTGGCAATGCTACCATACGGGCTTTCTCTACCAGAATCTAAGAAGATTAGGGACTTGATTGAGAATATGCAAACGGAGGTAAAAATACAAAAAGGCACAGGAAGAAGTCGTAGACTACAGAGACAATAGCATCGTTAATATTCATTATATTTGTAAAAACATAGAATATGCCTTTTGTAGCAAATTATACTGTGGCTCAAGGACTTGATTGTAGCCAATTAATCATAACAGACACCTCAAGTTACTCCACGGAAGCCAAGGTAACATTCACCTATAGGAGACTTTACCTGTATAAAGCTGATGGTACAACCATTAAATTCCCTGCTGGAAGCACAACTGATTACATCAATTTCAGCTTTGCAGGCTACCCTACAGACCAGATTACCATTACAGGAATTGACCAAGACTATGGACTTAGGGTTGTTATGGAGCTGAACTCTTCAGCGCCACAGCCGGGTAGTATATACTCAAAATCAAGCGTTGTAGGCCTTACTTGCTATACAAATACAGCACTTTATGGCGTTGCGCAGGTAGCAGCAGTTAACCCAGCTAGGCTTGAAGACCCTGTTTTTTATGAAAGCTGGAGCGAACTTCAGACAGAAAGAGATTCTGCGGTAATGGCAGCCACTTATGGAGACCAGCTTGCTTGTGACGCTTCTCTGAAAAGGGCAAAAAATATTATTAACCAATCAGCACTTAGATTCTAATGCTTAGTAATTCAACCATAACAGATTACATAAAATTAGCTGATGTCTCGGTGTTCCTTGGAATGGACGAGTTTCAGAAAAAAAGGTATTATAAGTGGGTTGACGAAACTAAAAAAATCAGAGTTCTATATATGGTTAATGAGGTTGTTCGTTGGGGGCAACCATATCTTGTTGGAACTCAAGGGTTTGACTTAGTAGGAAACTATTTATATACTTTGTTTGGGCAATGGATTTTGCGTGCTACTCAAATAGCTGGGACGGGTTCTGGACTAGTAGTAGGAACTCCTGTAATTCCATCAACAACTCCGGGGGCGGCAGGAACATTGACAATAGTTGTAGGTTCTGTGGGAAGTGCAATACCAGCAAACTCAAATACTTATACTAATGTTCTACTTGCAAATAGGACAATAATAGTAGTATTGGACAACTTGGTTTTGCAAACAGTCGGAACTCCCGTAACATACATATTCAATAATGTTACTGGAACTATAACCTTCAGCGCCCCTCTTAGCTTGAATCAAGTGTTGACAGTAATATATATTTAATATGGTAGTACAAAGTATTGGTCTTGTAACTGATTTAAGAAACCAGAACAAGAATATAGGCGTATTGTATATAGCTACTGGACTTGTAACCGGAGGGGACAATAATGGTGGTGTATTTTGGTGGAACCCATCAAGCACAGCAGCTGATGATGGAGTTGACGTAATTCAAGTTACAGGTACTGCCGTAGGCAGGTGGGTCAGGATTACAGACAATAATAATTCCGTACCATCATCCAGAACTATAACAATCAATGGAGTAACTTTTGACTTATCAGCAAATAGAACATGGACACTAAACCTTGACAGCGTAACAGACCAAGGCGCTGTAACAACAAATAGTATAACTGTAGGGAGTGTATACCTGACAAACATGACTGCTGGTAGCGGTGCTCTTTACTATGGTGTTGCGTCAAATAGGCTTACTCTTGCCAACTACAATGCTGGAGGTTCTGTATATATAGAGGTAAACGGAGGTTCGTATTCAGCTGTTTTTGGTTCAGACTTAAGCTTTACGTCATACGGAACAATAGGTGGAGTATTTAACGCTGCCGCAACCGACACAGACAAGTTCATTGTTTCTGACGGAGGTGTTTTGAAATACAGAACAGGCGCTGAGGTTCTTTCTGACATAGGTGCACAACCTGCTGGAAGTTATGTGCCCACAACTAGAACCCTAACAATTAACGGCACGTCTTACGACTTGTCAGCGAACAGGACGTGGAACGTTGGAACAGTTACCGGAACAGGAACAGCAAACATTCTACCAAAGTGGACTGGAACAAGTGTTCTTGGGAACAGCATTCTAGACGATGATGGAGTTAGCGCATCCGTTGCACTGGCAGCTGGAGGTGCATTCAATATAAAATATTTGTCAGCAATAAAACTTGCGCTGACTGGAGGTACGACATTTGGCTCTATAGACACTCCGGTTGGACTTGATTTCTTAATAAGGCCTGACTCTATAGAAAAGTTTAAACTTAGTTCTACGGGACTTCTTAGGCTTGCCCAATACGGCGCTGGTAGTGTTACTGGAACGCCTACATATAGACTAGCTACAGACGCATCTGGTAACATTATAGAAGTTACTGATGGTGGTGGTACGGTTACTTCTGTGGACATGACTGTTCCGACTGGACTTACAATTTCTGGAAATCCAATAACTACATCCGGGACTCTAGCGCTGGGGTTAGCAAGCGGGTACTCAATCCCAACAACCGCAAACCAAGCGAATTGGACTACCGCCTATAATGATTCAATCATTTCAGCTGCTGTAACCGGAACGACTATAAAGACGTTAACACTTAATCAGCAAGATGGCGGAACTGTTACCGCATCTTGGACAGACATAAATACGGATGCAGTTACTTCTGTTTTCGGAAGGACAGGTGCTGTAATTGCACAGTCTGGAGACTATACAACAACTCTTGTTACAGAGGGGACTAACCTATACTACCTAGACTCTCGTGCACGCTCAGCAATCAGCCTAACCACGACAGGTACAAGCGGTGTTGCTACATATAGTAATATTACAGGAATACTTAATATACCAAACTACGGTTCTGTTCTTACTGGGTATATTCCATATGTTGGAGCTACACAGAATGTAGACTTAGGAGAATTTGAAATCAAGGCAGGACAGTTTACTCTTGATGTGTCTCCAATGGGAACCGCAACAGTAGGTACTACAAGGTGGAACAACACGCTAGGAAGCAGCGAGACTACGCTCAAAGGCGGTAGCGTTATTCTTAAGAATGGCGTTGACTTGGTGGCAAGAGTAGTAAACAAGGTTTTTCCCAATGCTACCTTAACAAAGGCGCAATACCAAGCGGTTAGGGTAAGTGGCGCACAGGGGCAGAGACTTGCCGTTTCTTATGCACAAGCAAATAATGACAACAACAGTGCTGACACTATAGGTTTGGTTACGGAGACAATAGTAACCAACCAAGAGGGTTTTATCATCACAGTTGGACAACTTGAGGACATCAACACAACGGGTTCTCTTCAAGGAGAAACTTGGGTAGATGGAGATGTTCTTTACTTGTCTCCAACAACTCCCGGCGCTATAACAAATGTTAAGCCAGTAGCTCCGCAGCATATTATTGTTATAGGCTACGTTGAGTACGCTCACGCAAATAATGGTAAGATTTACGTCAAGACAATGAACGGATGGGAGCTTGGAGAGCTCCATGATGTAAGCACAATTGGAGCCGTAGCTGGAAATGTTCTAAAATATAATGGAACTATATGGACTCCCTCAAGCGACGTAGGCATTACTTCGCTGAATGGATTAACTGCAACAACTCAAACATTTGCAGTTGGAACAAGCGGAACCGACTTTAATATCAGCTCTGCAACTTCTATTCACACCTTCAACCTACCTACTGCAAGTGCAACGAATAGGGGTGCATTGAGTAGTGCTGATTGGACTACGTTTAATAACAAGCAGAATGCTTTAACGAATCCCGTAACCGGTACTGGAACAGCGGGACAAGTTGCTTTCTTTAGCAGCACATCCGCAATCACCGGAGAAAACAACCTTTTTTGGAACGCATTATACAACAGGCTTGGAGTAAACACAAACAACCCGTACCTCCCTGTTGACATTGTTGCTGATGAATTAGGCTACAATCTGTCATTAAGGGGAGAGCCGTCAAATGCAGTCGCCAATATAAGGTTTTATAGCAATGACGGACTTACTCCATACTCTCACATAAAGTCTACAGACACAGAGTTTCTCTTAGGAAGCATTGCGACAAATGATGTAATATTCGTTTCTAGCGGAGTGGAGGGTATTAGGATTACAAGCTTACAAGAGATTAAATTCTCTAATATTCCACAGGCCGTTACTGACACAAATAGGTTCTTGGTTTCTGACGTAGGCTATATTAAGTACAGGACAGGAGCAGAAATACTTTCTGACATAGGCGCACAAGGATTGCTGACGTTGACTACTACTGGAACAAGTGGTGCAGCGACTTTAGTAGGAACAACATTAAACATTCCGCAGTATGCTGACCAATTTGTAGGAACAGTAACAAGCGTTGCTGCGTTAACTTTAGGCACAACGGGAACTGATTTGAGTTCAACTGTTGCAAACGGAACAACAACACCCGTTATAACTTTAAACGTACCAACGGCAAGTGCAACAAATAGGGGTGCTTTATCAAGTGCGGATTGGACAATCTTTAACAATAAACAAAGTACTATCACGCTGACTACAACTGGTTCAAGCGGTTCATCAACTTTAATATCTAACACATTAAACATCCCGACTTATACCCTTTCGGGTTTAGGAGGTGTTCCAACTACAAGGACATTAACCATCAACGGCACTGCTTATGATTTATCAGCAGACAGGACATGGAATGTCGGCACAGTTACAACCGCTATTGCCACAACCGGTGGGCAAGTGATGTTCTCAAATGGTGCAACAGTCATAACAAGTGTAAGTGGATTATATTTTGATGGGGTTGATAAGTTAGGTATAGGCAACAGTTCACCTGCTTATAACCTTGATGTTACTGGGACTGCAAGAATGACTGGCAACCTAACTGCTGCATCAATCATCAAATCGGGTGGCACATCTTCTCAATACTTAATGGCAGATGGTAGCACATCAACACTCACCAACCCCGTTACAGGTACAGGAACAACTAACTACTTGCCTAAGTGGACAAGTGGTAGTGCAATAGGGAATAGTTTGGTTTATGATGATGGAACATCAGTTGGAATTGGAACCACATCTCCATCAAGATTATTAGAAATTTTAGGTTCATCACCTTCTCTTGCTGTTATTGGTACATCGGGTAGTGTTCCTCAACTTCAATTAATTTCTGGAGGTATTGTAAACTGGTCTTTGCGTACAAACCAAGGAGCAGCAAGTGATTTTACTATTTATCAAGATAGTACAGAACGTGTTCGCATAACTTCTGCTGGACTTGTAGGCATCGGCACGACATCGCCTTCGTATAAGTTGGATGTCAATGGAACAGGTAATTTTACTGATAATTTGTTGGTTGATAAAGCACAAAATACAACTACTAAATTAACAATAAAAAATACCACAAGTGGAAGTGTTGCCGATGCTGCGGTTATATTTACAAGTGATTCATCAACGGGTGATACTGTAATTGGTAAAAAATCAGCAGGTGTATCAACATATAAAATACTTACACCAAGTGCAGCTTATTGGTACAATGGAACGGCAGGTGATATATCAATTTTGAATGATGTTGCTACTGGTAATATTAAATTTTCAGCAGGTGCTTCTTCTACCGCACAATTGACACTAAACCCCTCAGGCAACCTCGGTCTCGGAGTAGTGCCGAGTGCGTGGGGGAGTACAAGAAAAGCATTTGAATTAGGTAAGGTTGGTGCATCTGTAAGTAGTGGAGCAAATCAAACAGAAATATCATTAAGTGCAAATGCTTATGATGCAACTGGAGGATGGACTTATGCAGGTACTGGAGCAGCATCATTGTATCAAATAAACACTGGTCAACACGTTTGGTATAATTCCCCATCAGGCACAGCAGGTAACGCAATATCCTTTACACAAGCTATGACGTTAGATGCGAGTGGGAGATTATTGGTTAATAGAACTACATCTACAAACTCAAATTATTATTTACAAGTAACACAAGGAATATCTTCAAGCACATCTGTTTTAGCACAAGGAACATTAACAGGATATAGCGGTGCAGGTATCTTTATGTCTTATGAAAGCTATGGTGGTAGATTAGAATCTTATGATTATAGTACAAGTTCTTGGAAGAATATTGCTATTGCTCCTAATGGCGGTAACGTAGGAATTGGAACTACTACTCCTGAATATAAGCTTGATGTAAATGGTGTTGTAAGAACTGAAAACTATTACAACGTAAAAGGTAATGATGTATACTTTGGGTCAGGTACCGGCCTTTTATATTCAGGTAGCCCCAACGATGCTGTAGTAAGAAGTTCAAATAATGTTCATCTAGCTATTGGCGGAGACCCTGCACTTACAGTAACCTCTTCTAGGAATGTGGGAGTGGGCACCTCATCTCCGAGTTCATTATTTACAGTAGCAGGAACTACCGATTTAGCTTACACAAATGGCACTACAATATTAAGAATTGATAGAAGTGGAAGTGTAGCAAGAATACA
>Ga0222712_10002955_pt1 | contig 18983 bp, 14 predicted proteins | sample C33_657DmetaG_FD_165043 | JGI IMG/M metagenome (GOLD analysis project Ga0222712, IMG submission 165043) | Estuarine water microbial communities from San Francisco Bay, California, United States - C33_657D | ecosystem: Environmental > Aquatic > Marine > Unclassified | place: USA: California... | reverse complement strand
CGCGGAAAGTCTCGGCACCAATTGGAGCGATCATAAATTCTTGGATATCAACGTTGGTGTCAGCATGTGCGCCACCGTTGAGGATGTTCATCATTGGAACTGGAAGAACATGTGCGTTTGGACCGCCGACATAACGGAAGAGTGAGAGATCTGCGGATTCGGCAGATGCCTTAGCAACTGCAAGTGAAACACCAAGAATTGCATTTGCACCAAGACGTGACTTATTTGGTGTGCCATCGAGCTTGATCATCTCGTTATCGATTAAACGCTGATCTTGTGCATCAAAGCCTTCGATCGCTGGTGCAATCTCGTTATTTACAAAATCAATTGCCTTAAGAACGCCCTTACCGAGGTAGCGCTTCTTATCGCCATCGCGAAGTTCTGATGCTTCGAATGCACCAGTAGATGCACCGCTTGGCACTGCGGCGCGCGCCTGTGTGCCATCTTCAAGCTCGATTTCTACTTCAACGGTTGGGTTTCCGCGCGAATCAAGAATTTCACGTGCGCCGATTGCTTCGATAATTGCCATTTGGTTATCTCCTAAGAATTGCTAGATATTGAGCACGCTCAGCGCTGAACGGTATGGGGCAATACTACCGTGACTCAGCGGCCCTAATCTGCTCGGCAATCTGGCGGCCATATAGGCGCAGCGCATTCTCTGGGTCGATCTCGTTATCGCGCGCCCAGGCAATTATTGAAGCTAGCGCCTCACCAACGCTTTCATTTGTCGCCGGTTGTTCACTTTCATATTTCTTTAGCGCAACTGGAACTTTATATTTTTCTGCGCGATAGAGAAGTTTTTCAACTAATGGAAGTGCGGGTTGTGCAAGAGCAACGCCATCAAGTGCTGACGTGCGACCCTTCTCTTTCGCTTTAATTTCTTCCCAGTTGTCGATGATCTCGTCAGTACCTGATACTTCAAGCCCCTCAAATACATGTGGGTGGCGGCGAATCAATTTATCTGCGATGGCGCGGGCAACATCTTCAATTGAAAATGGATCAGTTGGATGATCTTCGGCAATTCGCGAATGGAAATAAACCTGCAGAAGTACATCGCCAAGCTCTTCTCGCATACCTTCACGGTCTTCTGAATCAACGGTGTCAATAAACTCGTATGACTCTTCCAGCAAGTATTTAACGAGTGACTCGTGAGTTTGTTCTGCATCCCAAGGGCAACCTCCTGGAGAACGCAGTCGATCCATTACCTCAACGAGGCGTTGAAGTTCTGAACCTGACATAAATTACTTAGTAGATGGGGCTACGGCATCGCCGGTTACATTGGCAGCGACAACATCGCCTGCTTCAGTATCCCAAACTCCGTAACGAGGATTAATTTTTACACCAAGTTCTTTCGCCTTGGCAGAAAGTAGTTGACCAAGTTTGGTAGCAATATCAGCTTCAGCAACTCCTGATGCAGCAAGTGCTGATGTGATCTGCTCAGAGATAACAATTGCGCGAAGATAAGTATCGAAATCTTGTTGAGCAATCGCAGCATTTACAAGGTTCTTAGGCAGTTCTGTTGCGCCGCCAACAGATTCAGTGATTTGTGCTTTCTTTGCAGTTAACTGGCTAGCGGTAACAGTGATCTTCAGTTCTTTCGCGATCTCATCGAAGGTGTGCATCAAAATCTTAAAGCGCAGTTGTCCGCGGTTTAGTGCATCTCCGGACTCGAGTTGCATCTGAGTGATATCTACCTTGGAGCGCTCAGCCATAACAGCGTCGATGCTGCTCTGAAGTTCGGTCTGAGTAATTTTAAAGCCACCAACATTTGCAGCCTCATTTGACTGGGAGCAGCCAGTTAGAAATAACCCTGAAACAAGAGTTAGGGCTACAAGGATCTTCTTCACGTGGTGCTCGCTTTCATTAGCTGGTCGACGACCTCGGTTACCCAGGTCAGGAGAGAAGTATCCACTATTTCTGCAGTGGGTTTAGACGGGTTCCATGCAGGGTTTTTAGGCAAAGTCACTAACGCGGTACTTGTTGGACCCTTATAGATTGATCCTGGGTAAAGGCGAGTAAGTCGTAACTGACGTGACTCCGGCAATGTGATCGGTGTGAGACGTAAGAACTTTCCCGTCACAACTACTTCACGGATTCCGTGGGATTTAGCGAGAGCGCGAAGTTGTGCGACCGCAAGTAGCGCAACTGCTTCCTCGGGAAGTTCACCAAATCTATCCAACAATTCTTCGCGGATTGATTGCACATCCTCAGGTTTGGCAACATCGGCTAGGCGACGGTAAAGATCAAGACGTAAACGCTCACCTGGAACATAGCTTTCAGCAAGGTGTGCATTAACTGGTAACTCAACTTTGCACTCGTAGCTTTCTTCTTCTTTATCAATGATTCCGGTTTTGTAGTCGTTAACCGCCTCACCAACCATGCGCATGTATAAGTCGAAGCCAACATCTGCGATATGGCCTGATTGTTCACCACCAAGAAGATTTCCAGCACCGCGAATTTCTAGATCCTTTAGTGCAACTCGCATTCCGGCGCCAAGATCGGTATTCGTTGCAATAGTTTTTAGACGATCAAGTGCAACTTCCGTGAGCGGTTGATCCTGCGGATATAAGAAGTAGGCATATGCACGGTCGCGCCCACGGCCAACGCGACCACGCAATTGGTGCAGTTGAGAGAGCCCAAAGTTGTCGGAGCGTTCCACAATTAAGGTATTTGCGTTAGCGATATCTAAGCCACTTTCCACAATTGTTGTGCAGACAAGAACATCGAAGTCACGGTTCCAGAAACCCAAGATCACATCTTCCAGAGCGCCTTCAGACATCTGTCCATGGGCAACGCGAATACGTGCTTCTGGAACCAACTCTTGAATCTTGGATGCTGCGCGATCGATAGATTCCACGCGATTATGGATATAGAAAACTTGTCCATCGCGCAGTAGTTCGCGGTGAATTGCTGCGCGAATCTGCGCATCTTCACTTGGTCCGACGTAGGTAAGAATCGGATGGCGTTCTTCCGGCGGAGTTGTGATCGTGGACATCTCACGAATACCTGTAACAGCCATTTCTAGCGTGCGCGGAATCGGCGTAGCCGACATAGCTAATACATCCACGGTCGTACGCATCTTCTTTAAGGATTCCTTCTGCTCAACGCCAAAGCGTTGTTCTTCATCGACGATTACAAGCCCGAGGTCTTTAAAGATGACATCTTGCGACAGCAAGCGGTGTGTACCGATAACTACATCAACGCTGCCAGCAGCTAATTCAGTAAGTATTTCTTTAGATTCTTTTGCGGTATTAAAACGTGACATTCCCGCGACGCGAATCGGAAATCCAGAATATCTTTCGGCAAATGTCTTGGCATGCTGCTGAACTAACAACGTTGTTGGAACAAGCACCGCTACTTGTTTGCCATCTTGCACCGCTTTAAAGGCGGCGCGAATAGCGATCTCAGTTTTGCCGTAACCCACATCGCCACAGATGATGCGATCCATTGGGTAGGGCTTCTCCATATCGCGTTTAACTTCTTCAATCGTGGAAAGCTGATCAGGTGTTTCAATATAAGAAAATGCATCTTCAAGTTCTCGCTGCCAAGGAGTATCAGCCGAAAATGCATAACCTGGGGACGAAGTTCGTGCGGCGTAAAGTCTTATCAATTCACCCGCGATCTGTTTAACCGCTTTGCGGGCGCGACCCTTTGCCTTCTGCCATTCCCCACTTCCGATGCGGTGTACTGAAGGTGCTTCACCACCTATGTATTTAGATACTTGCTCCAAAGTATCGGTTGGAACAAAGATGCGATCACCAGGTTGTCCACGTTTGGCAGGTGCATATTCAATAACTAAATATTCTCGTGTAATTCCGCTGATAGTGCGCTGCACCATTTCCACATAGCGACCAATACCGTGTTGTTCGTGAACCACAAAATCTCCGGCGCGAAGTTCAAGTGGATCAACGGCTTGTTTGCGTTTGGACGGCATCCGCGCACCATCTTTAGCCGATGCTTTGCTGCCTGTTAAATCGCGCTCGGTCATAAAGAGAATGCGTGAGTCTAGAGATGAAAATCCATGTGCAATTGAAGATTGTGTGATGTGAATACTGGCCTTGGTTGGAATCGCATTTAAATCTGGAGTTATGACTACTGGTAAATCCGCATTGCGGAAGATGCCGGCGTAACGTTCGGCCATTCCTTGTCCGGCAGTTGAAAAGATAATTGAAAAGCCTTGGCTTACCGCTTCTTGCATCGCAGCCACTGCGCGATCCGCATCTGCGCGAAGCGGGTCAATAGCGCTGAAATCTAAGAAGGTGGCCTCGGTATCAAGGTCAGTGCCATATGGATTGAAAGCGCGTGAAGTAAGTGTGCAGCGGCTGATCTCTTGGCCTAACTGATCCCAGGATAGATAAGTTGCATCTTTCACTGGCAGTGGAGCTGCTGCACCAATAGCGGCATGTGACCAAGCCGCTTCGAAGAACTCTTCGTTGGTCGCAAGTAAATCCATAGTTCGCATGCGAATTCGTTCGTCATCGATAAATATAACTTCACTGCCTGCGGGAATGCGTTGAAAAATAGTTTCAGTCTCGTCGATCAGAATTGGAATCAGGGATTCCATTCCTTCGGTAACTATTCCTTGGGCGATGCGATCTAGTATTTCAAGCGCTGCTGGATACTTTTCTTTAGCGCTTTCGGCACGTGCCCGGATCGCTTCAGTAAGTAGCAGTTCTCGACATGGCAAGATGGAAAGTTTTCCAACGACTGGGTTGGTTGTTCTCTGCGATGCGACATCGAAGAAACTCAGCTCTTCAATTTCATCGCCAAAGAAATCGATTCGGATCGGGTGCTCTGAAAGCGGTAGGAAGAGATCAACGATTCCACCACGCACTGCAAACTCACCACGCTTTTCAACTAAATCTGTGCGGGTATATGACAACTGCGTTAGATGCTCAACTAGCGAAGTTAGATCTACTTCCCCACCGATTTCTAATGTTTGCAGCGGTTGTGTAGCTAAATTGGCGATGAACTTATGGATCGCGGCGCGAATCGGTGCAACAACAATTGGGTTATTCAACTCTTTACTTTGCAGCGCAGAGAGTGTCGCTAAGCGGCGAGCAACGGTGTCACTTCTTGGGCTTAAGCGCTCGTGCGGCAGAGTTTCCCAGGCAGGAAATTCAAATACGTTTGGATTGAGTTCGCGGAGTTCATTTGCTAAATCTTCAGCGCCGCGGCTAGAACTAGTTATTACCAACAGCGGTTTATTTTGCGCGCGAAGAGCCAACAAAAATGGATAGGTCGGGGCTGGAGAAATAATCTTTGGCGCATCAGCAATACAAGATGCGACGGCAGTATCTGCCCCAAGCATCTGCACGAGAGCGCGCATCTGATCATCTCCTTTTCCGAATGGCTTTCCAGTATGTGAGAAATACATAAGAAATGCCGTTTGGCCCCGTTCCCAAAAAGGGAGGGGGCTTTATAGGCCAAGTCTAACGTGCATATTCACGTAACGAACTCGTGGGTATTCCTGAGAGGATATGCCCGTGACACAGAGCCCCGTTAACGCCAACAACATCGCAAGCGATGATGCTTTGTTGCGTAGCGATGTCCGCAAGTTAGGCGATCTCTTAGGTCAATCTCTAGTTCGCCAAGAAGGACAAGAGCTTCTCGATCTCGTCGAATCTGTTCGCAAAGCAGTTCGCGAAGGTGGCGGAACTGAAATTCTAGAAAAACTTTCAGTAGAAGATTCTGTTCAGTTGGTGCGCGCATTTAGTACTTACTTCCATTTAGCAAATGTGGCAGAGCAAGTGCACCGTGCAAGAGTTCTTGCCCGTTCGCGTGCCGAAGGTGGATCATGGCTAAGTCGCGCAATCGATAAAATTGAAGAGGCTTACAAAACGCAAGTACCGGGCCACACATTTACACATGAAGAATTACAACAATGGATCAGCGAACTCATGGTTCGCCCGGTCTTTACCGCTCACCCAACAGAAGCAGCACGACGCTCCATCCTTAACAAATTAGGTGAAGTCGCAAAGTTATTGGATCAAGATTTAAATCCACGTCAGCACGAACGTTTAGCTGAAACAGTTGATCTACTCTGGCAGACAGATGAACTTCGCCTTGATCGCCCTGAACCGCTCGATGAGGCGATGAACGCCCTCTATTACTTAGATGACTTGGCGCGAAATACAGTTCCAGAAGTTTTAAATGACTTTGCCCGTGAACTCAAGCGCCTTGATATCAATCTTCCAGTTAGCGCGCGTCCGCTTACCTTTGGTACCTGGATCGGTGGCGATCGCGATGGAAACCCAAATATCACCGCACAAGTAACTGAAGATGCGGTCCTACTGCAAGTTGCTCACGCGATCCGCACAACAATTTCAGCGATGGATGAGCTGCGCCAATTACTCTCTGTTTCGACACGGATTACAGGCGCTACTCCAGAACTTTCTGCTTCAGTTGAGCAAGATCTCAAAAACATTCCAGAGTTTGAAGAACGCTTCTTGCGCTTAAATCAACAAGAGCCATATCGCTTGAAAGCAACTGCGATCGTGCACCGTTTGGCATTTACTCGTAATCGCCATGCTGCAGGTGGACCACACGTACCAGGCCGTGACTATGCAAACTCTGCCGAACTAATCGCTGATCTAACTCTGATGCGAGATTCGCTCTTTGCACATCGCGGTGAATTGATTGCTACCGGCTTACTTGAGCGCACCATCCGCAGTATTTCTGCCTTTGGGTTAACTCACGCAACGCTAGATGTTCGCGAGCACTCTGATGCGCACCACAATGTTTTAAAGCAATATCTTCCTGATGGTTACCTAGAGCTTTCCCATGCAGATAAATTTCCTTTGCTAATTAAAGAGTTGTCTTCTGCTACATCTTTAGATCCGACAAAGTTAGATGCATCTGGCAAGAAGACTTATGACACCTTTAAAGCGATTGATGAATTGATTGAGCGCTTTGGTCCGGAAGTAATTGAGACCTACATCATTTCTATGACTAAAGGTGCGGATGACTTAATTGCTGCCACGGTAATTGGTAAGGCGGCAGGGTTAGTTGATCTAAATAAGAAAGTTGCCAAGATTGGCTTTGCACCACTGCTAGAAACTGTTGCTGAGCTTCGCGCAGCAGGTGAAATTCTCGAAAAACTTCTTAGCGATCCAACTTATCGCTCGCTGGTTGCACTTCGCGGCGATATCCAGGAAGTAATGCTTGGTTACTCAGATTCAAATAAAGATGCCGGAATTGCAACTAGCCAATGGGAGATCCACCGCGCACAGCGCACCTTGCGTGATGTTGCAATGAAGTACGGTGTAAAGCTTCGCTTATTCCACGGTCGTGGTGGTTCGGTTGGTCGCGGTGGCGGACCAACTTACGATGCTCTCGTTGCACTCCCTTGGGGATCAGTTGATGGTCAGATCAAAATGACCGAACAAGGTGAAGTAATCAGCGATAAGTACGCACTTCCTGCTCTGGCTCGCGAAAACGTGGAACTAACTCTTGCAGCATCACTTGAAGCAACAATCCTTAACCGCGGTCCACGCCAAAGCCCAGAGGATTTAGCAAAGTGGAACGAGTGCATGAATTTAATTAGCGAAAACTCTTTCGCTCGCTATCGCAAGCTAATTGATCATCCTGATCTGCCAGCATATTTCTACTCCTCAACACCAGTTGAACAACTTGGAAATCTCTTCCTTGGCTCGCGTCCATCGCGCCGCCCAGATGCAGCAGGTGGACTGGATTCACTTCGTGCGATTCCTTGGGTATTTGGTTGGACCCAATCACGTCAGATTGTTCCTGGCTGGTTTGGCGTTGGTTCGGGTTTAAAGGCAGCGCGAGAGGCGGGAAATACCGATGTTCTGAAGAAGATGCTTAAGGAATGGCACTTCTTCCATACCTTTATCAGCAACGTTGAAATGACTCTGGCGAAGACTGATCTAGTAACTGCTAAGCGATATGTGGAAACTTTAGTTCCGGCAGAACTTCGCCATTTCCTAGACACGATTACCGAAGAATTCGAGTTGACCGTTAAGGAAATTCTGGCGCTGACCGATAAGAGCGCCTTGCTTGGGGATCAACCAATTTTGGCGCGCACCTTGCAGGTTCGAGATGCTTATCTATCTCCGTTGCACTTGTTGCAAGTTAACTTGCTACATCGCGTGCGTACTGCCGGAGATTCATCAGATGCGATGCTAATTCGCGCGCTCTTGTTAACGATTAACGGCGTTGCTGCAGGCCTGCGTAATACTGGCTGATTCTCATCTGGCGTTTACCTAGATTTCATGAGAACTAAAGAATAAAGCCCTTATATCTCTGCTGGGCGCTTCGTACGCTGGCGACATGACTCACTCTGGATCTTCCGCATTTGATGAAGTAAATGAAAAAGTGGCACAAGCCGGTGAAATTTTAAAGATAAAGCCTGGCGTGATTAAGGCGCTTAGCAGTTGCGAAAGAGAAGTTGTTATCTCAATTCCGCTGCGCAGAGAGAATGATGTTGAAGTTCTGACTGGTTATCGAGTTCAACATTCAAGTGCACGTGGACCCCGCAAAGGTGGAATTCGGTTTCACCAGGCGGTAGATCTCGACGAGGTGAGAGCCCTCGCTTCACTGATGACTTGGAAGACCGCACTCATTGATGTTCCATTCGGTGGCGCAAAAGGCGGTGTAGCTGTTGATGCCTCGAAGTTAAGTGCAATTGAAAAGGAAGAGATTATTCGGCGTTGGACTCGCTCGTTAGTTCATGTTCTGGGACATCATCGAGATATCCCAGCGCCAGATATGGGCACTGATGCGCGCACGATGGCCTGGTTAATGGATGAATTCCATCGTTTAGAGGGATTTCAACCTGCTTGTGTAACAGGTAAGCCGGTTGAACTCTTTGGCGCACACGGTCGCGAAGAAGCCACAGGGCGCGGAGTTGCCCAAATTACTGCGGCCACTCTTGAAAAACATGAAGTAAAAGTAAAAGGTGCCAGCGTTGCTATCCAAGGATTTGGAAATGTTGGCAGATATGCCGCCCTTGTGTGCCAAGAGCTAGGAATGAAAGTTGTAGCGATCTCTGACGTTACTGGCGGAATTAAAGATAAATCAGGGATAGATATCAAAGAGATTTTTGGCCATAAAACTTTAGAGACCGTCGAGGGATATGAACGCATTTCATCTGATGATGTTTTAGAGACTAATTGTGAGGTTTTGATTCCAGCTGCTCTAGGTGGAGTAATTAACGAAAACAATTGCAGCAAAATTAATTCAGATTTTATTGTCGAAGGCGCCAATCAACCAATAACAATTGCAGCCGACCGTGAACTTCGTGCTAGCGGCGTTGTGATCGTCCCAGATATCTTGGCCAACTCTGGTGGAGTTATGGGCTCATACTTTGAGTGGACTCAGAATATTCAGGAATTTAGTTGGCCTTTAGAAAAGTTCCGCCGTGAACTCGACCTTCGAATGGATAAGGCTTTTGGCAACGTGCATAAAGTTTCCAAAAAGTATTCTGTTGATTTGAGAACCGCGGCAATGGTGGTTGCTGTCGGACGAGTCGCTGAAGCTTTCGAAATGAGAGGTTCGCTGGTTTGATCGAAAAATTTATGAAAATAATTAGAAACCTTCGCCGACTCAATGAGGCGCGAAAGTTTAAGAAAAGTCGCTTCAAACGTGGCCGTGGTGAAGATTTCCACCACGAATAGCCGTCAAATTATGACGCTATAGTTTTAATGATATTTGGTGATATGTCTTCGAAAGTGGCTATCCAGGAGTAACCGCATTCTCCGCATAGCGTCATAGGTCCAAAATCATCATTGCTAACAATTTCCAACTCTATAGATCGACAGACAAAGCAATTTGGAAAATCAAAATATACTGACATGACTGCTTCCCTTCTATGTGTTGAGATGGCCGGGGAAGCACATTAATTATCGCTCGCTACCTGTAAGTAACTCAGACAGACTTAGTTACATCCGCGTGAACACGAATAGAACGCTAAGGAAAAATTGGGCTTTAGTTATTAAATCTAGATTGGGTGAAATCAAGCCCTTTAGTAATTAGCGATTCCACAACATCTGCGCCACGATCCAAGAATTCCGCTAAGTCTTTCTTTTCGTCCTTGCTAAATTGCTTTAACACAAAGTCAGCTGGATCCTGCTGGCCCATAGGGCGACCGATACCGAGACGAACTCGATAGTACTCAGGGGTGCCAAAGGATGAGGTAAGTGATTTCAAACCGTTGTGGCCATTATCGCCGCCAGCGATCTTGGAACGGATCGCAGCGAAGGGAATATCTAATTCATCATGAAGAACAATTATTTGCTGTGGTTCAACTGAATAAAAACTAGCCAACGCCTTAATCGGTCCGCCAGATTCGTTCATGTAGCTCTTTGACTTCGCAAGGATCACAGAAAAAGCATCGACACCGACGCCTAACTTGTAGGCGGCGATGTCGGTGCGTGACTTATGAGAACTGAGTTTTACATTGTGGCGTTTAGCGAGTTCATCGATAACCATCTGGCCCACATTGTGGCGAGTGGCTTCGTATTGTTCGCCCGGGTTACCGAGGCCAACAATTATCCAAGGAGATGAACTCACAGGAGAAAGAGTAAGGCTAGTTAGTCCTTCTTCTCTGCATCAGCTGCTGGTGCCGCTGCTGCATCTGCTGCAGGTGCTGCTACCGCAACTTCTTCAACCGCTGTTGAACGCTCTGATAGATGGACAACGATCATCTTTGGATCAGAGATCAATACAACGCTGGCAGGAAGATTTACGTTCTCTGCGTAGAGTGAGTGACCAGCTGCAAGACCGGTGAGATCTAGTGTGAAGAATGAAGGAATTGCAGTCGCTTCAACTTCAACTTCAATTGTGTTGTGAACGTGCTCAAGAATTCCATCACGATCGTGTTCACCTTCTGTGTGAACAGGAACTGCAACCGTTACCTTCTCGCCACGACGAACTGCGACTAGGTCGATGTGCTCAAGGATCTGCTTGAGTGGGTGGCGAACGATCGCCTTTGGAAGTGTTAGTTGATCCTTGCCATCAATTGCAATTTCAAGAAGAACGTTTGATTGCTTCAAAGCAACGCCGAGTTCGCGTGCTGGAAGTGTAATGTGCTGTGGCTTCTCGCCGTGGCCGTAGATAACTGCAGGAACAAGACCTGCTACGCGTGCACGACGTGACGCACCTTTGCCGAACTCGGTACGTGTTGTGCCGGTGATCTTGATTTCTGCCATTTTATTTACTCCTGTTTATATTCATTTACTCTGGACACTTCGGATACTTCACAAAGTCCCAGCAGGAGTTAAATCCTTACCGTCGATTACGGAGTTTTTCACCCTCGCCGGAAACTATGAGGGCGATATTAGCCTGAGTTAGCTGTGGCCGTCAAAAAGGCTAGTTACTGAGCCATCTTCAAAGACTTCGCGGATCGCACGCGCCAGAAGCGGTGCGATTGAGAGCACTGTTAACCCATCAAAGCGCTTATCTTCATCGATCGGAAGAGAATCTGTAACTACGACTTCGGTGACCTTTGATTCCTTCAGGCGTTCGACTGCTGGGCCAGAAAAGACAGCGTGAGTTGCGGCAACGATTACCTCTTTGGCACCTGCTGCAAATAGCGCATCTACCGCTTTCGTAATTGTGCCGGCGGTATCGATCATGTCATCAATAACTACGCAAGTCTGGCCTTCAACTTCACCAACTACTTTTCCAGTAACTGATTCGTTGGGGATACGTGGATCGCGAGTCTTATGGATAAATGCGATTGGGCATCCACCAAGGAGTTCTGACCAGCGCTCGGCAACACGGACGCGCCCTGAATCTGGCGAAACGATTGTTAAGCGAGTGCGATCAACTTTGCTGCCAACATAGTTGGCCAGCATTGGAAGTGCGAATAAGTGATCGACAGGTCCATCAAAGAATCCTTGAATCTGTGAAGTATGTAGGTCAACAACCATCAAACGATCTGCGCCTGCAGTCTTGTAAAGATCTGCCATCAAACGCGCAGTGATTGGCTCGCGGCCACGATGTTTTTTATCTTGGCGGGCATAACCATAGAAAGGTGCAACAACGGTGATGCGCTTTGCGGATGCGCGCTTAAGAGCATCAACCATGATTAGTTGTTCCATAATCTGCTTATTTACTGGAGCGGTGTGGCTCTGAAGAACAAAAGCATCGCAACCACGAACTGATTCTTCAAAGCGAACAAAGATTTCGCCATTTGCAAAGTCATATGCAGATGTTGGCGTGAGTGGAATACCGAGTTCGGCGGCGACTGCTTCACTGAGCTCTGGAAATCCGCGGCCGGAAAAGAGTCGGAGTCTTTTCTCTGAGGACAAACGAATTTCGCTCAAGGAAATTAGCCTTTCTTCTCGTCGCGTTTTTCGGAAGCTTCGGCAGCAATTGCTGATTTGGTGCCGGATCGCTTGCGCATGACCCAACCTAATACATTTCGTTGCTTACCTCTAGCGACACCCATGGCACCGGCTGGAACATCCTCAGTAATTACAGATCCGGCTGCGGTGTAAGCCCCGTCACCAATTGAAACTGGTGCAACCAACATCGAATCGCTACCTATGCGAACGTGATCACCAACGGTGGTGTGGTGCTTATCTACACCGTCATAGTTAACAAAGATCGTCGCAGCGCCAATATTTGTGCCTTCACCAATAGTTGCATCACCAACATATGAAAGATGTGGGACTTTTGAACCTTCACCAACGCTGGCATTTTTCATTTCCACAAAAGATCCGACTTTAGAGTTTTTTCCAAGAACAGAGTCTTTGCGAAGATATGAATAAGGGCCAACGTTTGCGCCAGCACCGATAGTTGCTTCAAAGCAATTAGATTCAACGATGTTCGCACCTTCAAGAACGTTGCAAGATTCAAGGGTGGTGCGTGGCCCAATGACTGCGCCAGTTGCAACTTTGGATGAACCTAAAATCGCCGATCCTGGATAAACAGTTACATCGCTAGCGATATGTGCTGTTGCATCGATCCAAGTGGTTGTTGGGTCAAGAATAGTTACACCAGCGCGCATGAAACCTTCATTGATGCGATCACGAAGCAAGGCAGCACTTTCCGCTAACTGCACTCGATCATTAACGCCCAAGATTTCGATGAAATCTTCAATCATTGCAGCAGCAATCGTGCCACCCTCGTTGCGCAAGATTTCAATTACATCTGTTAAGTAAAGCTCGCCCTGCGAATTATCGTTAGTTAGCTTTCCGATGGCACCAGAAAGTTTCTTGGCATCAAATGCGTAGACCCCAGAATTAACTTCGTAGATCGCCTTCACAAAGTCATCAGCATCGCGTTCTTCAACGATACGAAGTAGCGATCCATCATCACCGCGAACAATGCGGCCATAGCCAGTTGGATCTGGGTGCTCAGCAGTTAAAACTGAAGCGGTAAAGCCACCTTCATGGTGAGCATCTAGAAGTTGTTGCAGAGATTCACCAGTTAGCATCGGAGTATCGCCGGCCAAGATCAAAATCGTGCCCGAGATATCTGTACCTGCGAGCGCCAACTGCGTTGCATGCCCGGTGCCACCACGACGCTCTTGGAAAACAGTTGTGACGTTTGGTGCGACATGGCGAAGGTGTTCTTCAACCGCCTCACGACCTGCGCCAACAACGACGCGAACTTGCTTAGGAGCGAGCGCACTTACAGCATGCAGAACGTGGCCAACTAACGAGCGGCCTGCGACTTCATGGAGAACTTTTGGTGTTGCAGATTTCATACGAGTGCCTTCACCAGCGGCGAGAACAACAACCGTTTCGAGATTTGCACTCATGAAGTAAGTCTAACTGGTGCGGGTAATTCATTTGGTGGCTCCGCCAGTTCTATCGGCGGGCAATTGAAATTGCTCCGCCACCAGGTATCGATCCTGGACCCTGGGCTTCAAAGGCCCATGTGCTAGCCACTACACAATGGCGGAACGCATATTCTCCCTCATATCTATGTGTGCTCGCGACCATTGGGGCCGATCCGCGCAAGAGATATATCCTCTAGACCTATGAGCGCCCATCGCGATGAAGTTGACCGTCTAATCGCGGACTGGAAGCGCGAGCGCCCAGATTTAGATATCAGCCCTTTTGCCGTGCTTAGCCGTATTTCTCGAATTTCGCGCAACTTAGATATCGCCCGTCGTGATGCATTCGCTGATCTAGAAACTTGGGGCTTCGATGTTTTAGCTGCCTTGCGTCGCGCAGGAGATCCTTATCAACTCTCCCCTGGTGCACTTATGCAGGAGACGATGGTTACCAGCGGCACAATCACAAATCGTCTTGATCGTTTAGAGGAGTTGAAGTTAATCACTCGTCAACCAGATCCAGATGATGGACGCGGATCACTCGTTACTTTGACGGCTTCCGGAATGCGCGCCGTTGATAAAGCGCTAGAAGGTTTGCTCGAACATGAGCGCGAATTGTTAAAGGGATTAACGCGTGAACAACGGGTTGCTATGGCTGATTTGCTTAGCGTTCTTGCTGCACATCTAGAAGAAAATTAACTTTCGTTGCTTTTAAATAACCTTGGCACCATGCACGGGGCCATAGGCTCGTGCCACGCTGCCAACTACTCCGCTAGAAGTTAGCGCAACAGCTAGATCTAAACCTTGTTCTTCATCAGCAACTAAGAAAGCAACAGTTGGTCCAGATCCTGAAACAATTGAACCGAGTGCGCCATATTCTTCGCCAACATCTAAAACTAAAGTCAAAGCCGGCCGCAGTGAACAGGCCGCAGATTGCAGATCGTTGTGCAGCGCCTGACCCACAGCCTTTGAATCTGCCGCAAGTAGCGATTGCATCAACGCATCACTCGTTTGCGGATCTGCAATATCAAGTCCGGCGCGTAAACGATCACACTCTTGATAGACCGCGGGAGTTGATAAACCAACAGTAGAGAGCGCTAAAACCCAATGGTACGTACCGCGCGAAAGCGCCGCAGTTAACTGATCTCCACGACCTTGCCCGATTGCAGTTCCGCCAGAAATCATGAAGGGAACATCGCTGCCGAGTTGTGAACCAAATTGATGCATCTCTTCACGTGACATCTCAAGTTCATAAAGTTCATTAACGCCAACGATTACCGCTGCCGCATCAGCGCTGCCGCCGGCCATGCCGCCTGCAACGGGGATCGATTTATTTACTTCGATATGGGCATCGATCACAAAGTCATAATCACTTGCGATTAACTGGGCCGCCTTAACTGCCAAGTTGGTCGCATCGGCTGGAACTCCGTGGGTGTGGTCCCCAACGATTGAGATTGTGATTCCGTTGCCAGGTGCAGATTTAGTAATAGTGACATCGTCATAAATTGAGATCGCTTGAAAAACAGTGACTAAGTTGTGGAATCCATCAGCCTCACGTGGCCCAACTGCCAACTGCAGATTTACCTTGGCAGGAACTCTTACGGTGACGGAGTTGCGATTGGTCCTGGACACGCTAAGACTCTAAACCTTGTTGTGCGATTTTGCAGAACGCGTGGATATCTAGTGATTCACCACGCAGCGTTGGATCGATTCCGGAAGCGGCTAAATGCGCTTCCGCTGCAGCAGATCCACCATAGCGAGATGAAAGCGCAGCACGCAGCATCTTGCGACGTTGGGCAAATGCCAGATCAATAATTGCAAAAACTTCCCTGCGAAGTTTTTCATCGCCCGGTGTTTCGCGGCGTTTAAAGCCAACTAACTTGGAATCAACATTTGGCGCAGGCCAGAAGATTGATCGTGAAACCGAACCAGCACCAGTAACTTCAGCCCACCAAGCAGCTTTTACGCTGGGGATTCCATACTCCTTGGTGTTTGGTTTGGCCGCTAGACGATCTGCAACTTCGGCTTGAACCATGACAACGCCGCTGCGCAGAGTTGGCAGAATCTCAAGCAAATGCAGAAACACCGGAACCGAAACGTTGTAAGGCAAGTTAGCGACTAATACGGTTGGATCGCCAGGAAGTGATTTAACTTGTAACGCATCTTGATTTATAACAGTGAGAATTTCGCTGCGATCGCTGTGGAGAGCAGCGGTTAGTGGAAGTTGGTTAGCTAAACGCGCATCAATTTCGACTGCGATAACGCTGGTTGCTTCTTCCATTAGCGCCAGAGTTAGCGAACCAAGTCCTGGGCCAATTTCAAGTGCTACATCGCCTTTAGTTACACCCGCGGTGCGAACAATTTTGCGACAGACGTTGGCATCGATAACAAAGTTTTGGCCTAAAGCTTTCGCAGGTTTTAAATCTAACTTTTCGGCAAGTGCGCGAATTTCTGCGGCGCCGAGCAGCGTCATAGGCTCGAACCTGCGGCAAATGATCCGAAGATACGTTCGGCGTTATCCGAAAGCGCTTGCGCAAGTGCACCCACGCTCTCATTGCGCTCTTCCGCCATGGCGCGCACGATATTTGCGATCTGCGCTGGGGTATTTAGCGCTCCGCGGTTAGGCATCGGCGCTAAGAACGGAGAATCTGTTTCGACCAATAACTGTTCATGCGGAACAAGTTTTACCGCATCGCGCAGCGCCGGTGCGTTCTTAAAAGTTAAGGTACCCGCGAAAGAAAGGATGTAGCCGCGATCAATGCAGATCTTCGCCATTTCTACATCGCCGGAGAAGCAGTGAAAGACGGTCTTTTCGGGCGCTCCAACTTCGAGCAAGATTGATAGGACATCATCATGCGAATCGCGATCGTGAATAACCAGCGCTTTCTTGGTCTTCTTCGCTAATTCGATATGCCATTTAAAGGAATCTTGTTGGCGCTTGCGAAGCTCCGGTGGAGTACGGAAATAATCCAAACCGGTTTCTCCTATTGCTCGCACACGCGGATGTGAGGCCAGTTGTTCAATAATCTTTAGATCAGCATCTAAATCTGGAACAACTGGCGCTTCATTGGGATGCAAAGCCACGGCGGCAAGTACGCGATCGTTAAAGTGCTCGGCGGCTGCAACGCACCATTTTGATTGTTCTGCTGAATACCCAACTTGCACAACACGATCAACGCCGACTGATTTTGCATCATCAAGAATCTGTTTTACTTCTGCAGAATCAGGGGCGGCATCGGTGACAATTTCTAAATGTGCATGTGCATCGACCGTTGGAACAGGGAGCGGTTTTGGCGCTGGCGCCAGTGGGCGATCAATATCGCGATTGTGGCGATCTGCCATAGGAAATTACTCTTTAGTCTCGAGTCGCGGAAAGAGGACTGGAGTCTTTGTAACAATCGTTCCTTCGGGAAGTTGTCCCCATTGCGCAACCTTTGAGATCTGTTGATCGGCAAGAGATCCGATCGTTGCATTCGCACCGAGTGACTCCCACAAGATTTCAGTTGTTGCCGGCATTACTGGATGCAACAACACGGCAAGTGCGCGCAGTGATTCAGCGGTGTTATATAAAACTTCTTCCAGCGCTGCTTTATTGGCCGCATCTTTTGCCAAGATCCATGGCTCTTTCTCGGTTACATAACCATTTACCTTCTTGCAGAAATCCATAACCGCGTTGATTCCGCCTTGGAAATCAAGCGCGACCATTGCGGCATCTGCCTTTTCAACGGTGGCCTTTAGCGCAGCAGATAAACCAGCATCGGTAGCCACGGCAGGAACTTTGCCTTCGCAATACTTTTCAATCATCGCAGCCAGTCGTGAGGCCAAGTTTCCAAAGTCATTGGCCAGCTCTGATGTATAGCGCGCCGACATATCTTCCCAAGAGAAAGATCCATCGCTACCGAAAGGAATTGCGCGCAAGAAGTAATAACGGAAGGCATCAACGCCAAAGTGATCGGTGATATCTGAAGGTGCGATACCGGTGAGCTTGCTCTTACTCATCTTCTCGCCACCAACTAGCAACCAACCATGTGCAAAAACTTTCTTAGGAACGGCAAGACCTGCCGCCATCAACATCGCTGGCCAAATAACGGCATGGAAGCGCAGGATATCTTTTCCGACCAAGTGAACATCGGCTGGCCAAGTCTGTGCGAACTTCTTTCCGCCTTCAGTATCTGGTGCATCAGTTAATCCAACAGCGGTTGCATAGTTAAGTAGCGCATCGAACCAAACGTAGACAACTTGATCGGTATCCCAAGGAACTGGAATTCCCCAATCAAATGTCGAACGCGAAATAGAGAGATCAGATACTCCGCCTTCAAGGAATGAGACAACTTCATTGCGCGCACTTTCTGGTTGGCAAGCATCTGGATTGTTGCGGTAGTGCTCAAGAAGCGGCTCAACAAATGCAGATAAACGGAAGAACCAGTTATTTTCATTTACTAACTCAACTGGCTTGCTATGAATTGGGCAGAGTTTCTGACCATCAGCATCGATTAGATCGCCAGGTAGTTTAAATTCTTCACAGCCGACGCAGTAAGGGCCTTCATATTTACCGGCATAGATATGGCCGGCATCTTTAAGGGATTGCAAAAACTTTTGTACGCGCTCTGTATGGCGCGCTTCAGTGGTGCGGATGAAGTCATCGTTTGCGATATTTAACGCAGTCCAATTTGGTTTCCACGCCTCTTGCACCAAACGATCAACCCAAGCTTGTGGGGCAACGCTATTTTGTTCAGCAGTACGCATTACTTTCTGACCGTGCTCGTCTGTACCAGTTAGGAACCAGACTGATTCGCCGCGTTGGCGATGCCAGCGAGTTAAGACATCGCCGGCAACAGTTGTATATGCATGGCCAATATGCGGCGCATCATTTACATAGTAAATCGGCGTTGTTAGGTAGAAAGACTTCACGGACGCATCTTATTCGCATCAACTACCGCTGCATAAACGATCCGCTTAGGCAGGTCGAATTCATCGGCGACCGTTGCGATCGCCGCCTTGCGGTCCATTCCAGCAGACTCAAATTCGCGTACTCGCGCAACCATTTGATCAGAAGTAACTTCTGCGGTTCCGGCTGCTGCTCCTGCAATCACCATAGTGATCTCGCCCAGAATTTCTTTAGATATCGACCACGCGACTAGCTCTGCCAAAGTTCCGCGAACGGTTTCTTCGTAGGTCTTGGTCATTTCGCGACAGATCGCAGCTTTGCGATCTGCGCCAAAGACAGCAAGTG
>Ga0222712_10002954_pt1 | contig 18984 bp, 14 predicted proteins | sample C33_657DmetaG_FD_165043 | JGI IMG/M metagenome (GOLD analysis project Ga0222712, IMG submission 165043) | Estuarine water microbial communities from San Francisco Bay, California, United States - C33_657D | ecosystem: Environmental > Aquatic > Marine > Unclassified | place: USA: California... | reverse complement strand
ATCGGGATATTTTTTTATGTCAAAAGCAAAAGCAGTTAAAGCCAAAGAGTTAAATAATAGGCAAGCCTATTTTAACTATGCCATCGAAGACAAATTCGTGGCTGGCATGGTATTGCTTGGAACCGAAGTAAAATCTATTAGAGAAGGTAAGGTAAGCTTTAACGACTCTTTCTGTTTTTTTGATCGTGGAGAATTATGGGTAAGAAGTTTGTATATCAATGCATACTCTCACGGATCTGCCAATAATCATATTGAGGTCCATGATAGAAAATTGCTGCTACAAAAAAGAGAATTAAACAAATTAGAAGCCAAAGTAAAAGAAAAAGGATTCACCATTGTACCTCTTCGTATTTTCTTTAATGAAAAACACTTTGCTAAATTAGAAATTGGTGTGGGCCGAGGTAAGAAAGAATTTGATAAACGCGAAACAATCAAGAACCGCGATATTGACAAAGATATCAAACGCTACTTGGCGAAATAAATGTTAACTATACTTGGTACTGTTATCCTTCTTGTAATCTAGCTGTTCTTTTAGCGAGTCAGGGTCTGGGCGGTTGGTGGTGGCGTATGCCACTCCTATTAGTACAACAAATATTCCCAAAGCAAAACCTAGTTCAGAAGGAACCCACCAATATCCCCATGCTTTATTGATTTTAGCATGTTCTGGCTGATTTAGTTCATACCTAATTTCTACTCGCTGGCCTATTTGAGACATATAATACTCTTTTGGCAAACGCAACACATAAGTCTTCCCCTCTTCTGTAAAACTAGCCACAATTTGATCCCCTCTTTGCTCTATTAATGCAGGAGTAATTTCACTATCAAAATAATCGGGTATCCTACTAAAGGGCAAGTAGACGAAGAATAGTGATAAAAATAATATGGTAGCAGACTTGATCATCTTTAAAACAAATGAGTCCCTCTAGGAGACTCATTTGGGAATATTTATTACAGCGTCTCCGAAGGGACTCTGTAGGTTTTAATTACTTAAACTTCTAAAATCAACAGGTACTAGCTTACTTACTCCAGGCTCTTGCATAGTTACACCATAGATTACATCTACTGCACTCATAGTTTGTTTATTGTGCGTTACAATAATAAACTGAGAGTTATCAGAGAACTTTTGAATCATTTGAGTAAACTTGCCAACGTTCGCGTCATCTAATGGAGCGTCAACCTCATCCAAAATACAGAATGGAGCCGGCTTAATTAAATAGATAGCAAACAACATAGCAGTTGCAGTTAATGTTCTTTCTCCTCCACTCAATTGAGTGATAGAAGAAGGGCGCTTACCCTTAGGCTTAGCTACAATCTCTACAGCTGTTTCAGCTAAATTATCTGGGTCTACTAAGATTAAATCACAAGAATCTTCTTCTGTAAATAAAGCTTTAAATACTTTTTGGAAGTTTTCTCTTGCAGTATTGTATGTTTCTAAGAATGCCTGGTTTGCAGTTGCCTCAACTTCTTGAATAGTTAGCATCAAGCTTTCTTTAGCATCTACTAGATCATTCTTTTGTTCTAAAATGAAATCGTAACGCTTTTTCATTTCAGTATATGCTTCAATTGCAGTAGGGTTAACTTCGCCCATATTTTCCAAACGTTTCTTCATTTTCTCTACACTTTCCTGCAATTCTTCTAAGCTTTCTTCTGTTTGTCTACCCTTGTCTAATACTTCTTCTAATTCTACTTTGAACTCAACACTTAGACGCTCTTTCATTCCAGCCAAAGATAATTTCAAGTTGTTTAATTTATCCTTGATTTCATTAATCAACTGATCCATTAATTCTTTAGACTTCACTTGGTGTCTTAATGCACTTTCTTTTTCTTGTAATTCAGTTCTTAAAGTATAATAAGCTTGGTCTGCTTGGTTCAATTTTAATTCTTCAGCTTCTTTATTTCTTAATAATTCAACTAAATCAGCTTCTACAGTAGCTAACTGATCTTTACTATCAACAATAGAAGTGGAAGCTTCAGTTAATTGTAATGTATTAGCTTGTATTTGAGTATGTAAATCTACCAATTGATTTTCCTTGAATACTACTTCCTGTTGTAAAGCGTCAATCTTACTTTGTTGCTTTGTTAACTGAAGATTCATTTCATTGAATTCACCAGAAGCCAAATGGTATGCTTGCTCAGCAGCTTGGTATGCTAATTCTATATCACCCAATTGTGCCTGAGTTTCTTGTAAGCTAATATTCAATGTTTCAAAAGCTACTCTTGTATCTGCAATTGCATCGTGCTCTTCTTGGATTTTAATTGCATACTCAGCTAATTTAGCAACTGCAGAAGAATGAGCAGATTGTAAATTCTCTAATCTATTCTTATTGGCAAAAACTTCGTTAATTAAAGTATTTACAGATTGCTCTGTTGCACGAATTTCATTTTCTTTCAACAGTTCATTGAATTCTAAAACAGAATCATGCTTCACTTGAATTTGACTCTTTAAATCGTTCACCACTAATTCTTGCGCTTGAATATCTTCCAATAATTTTTCCAAATTCTTAGCACGTCCAATTTTCTTTCCTTCGAATAAACCAACACTACCACCAGTTAAAGTATATTTCCCTTTAACATATTTACCAGTCTTCTCTAAAATAATACCAGTATGGTTAGCTTCTAATGCGGCATCGTTTTCTGCAATAAATACATTACCTAATAAATGATTCGCTAATGAAGCATATTTAGATCGATCTCTACCACTGATAAAGCAGCAATTGTATTTGAAGGTGCAGCATTTGCCTGTGCGCCATTCAATTGATCTAATAAGAAGAAATTAGCTTTACCTTTTTTATTTTCATCCAATAAATGAATAGCTTGTAAACCTTCTTTTAAATCATTTACAACATAGTAGTTTAAGTATGGCTCTAATACATTCTCCACCGCTGTACGGTATGACTCTTGTACATAAATGATATCTGATAAGATAGGTGCATTATGATTCCAGCCAGTATTCTTATGTAAAAACTTAACACTTTCAGGATAACCCTCCATAGAGTCTACCAAGCTCTTTAATAAATCGTATTCGTTTTTCTTAGCATCTAGAATTCTTGATTGTTCTGCTAAAGAAGATCTCAACGCTTCCAGAGCTGACTGAGTTTCAAAGATACTTGCTTTTGCTTTTTCGTGCTGCTCTTGCAAAGCAACTAAGTGTGCTTTCTTGTCAGCCAAATCAGTTTCTTTTTGCGCCAACTGACTAGTGATATCTTGTATCTGACTTACACGGTGAGTTTGTTCTTCTTCAATTTGAATTTGAGATCTTTGAATGTTTTGTATCGAAGTGTCTGCAACTGCAACTTTCTTCTCCGCATCAAATTGATTTCTTTGAATTTGATTGTATTGTTGACGTAAATTATCTAAAACAGTTCTTTGATCATCAAATTGAGTTCTTTTGTTTGATAATTCAACCTGTGATGCTTCAACTCTATTTTTGAAATCATTGTAAATTTTCTCTTCATCAAGTACTTGTAATTTAGTGTACTCAATTGAATCACCAATAGTCTTCACTTGACCTTCGGCTCTTTCTAAGAATTCTTGTAGCCCTTTTTCTTTGTCGTTTAAATAATCTAAACGCTGAGCAGCTAAATTTTTATCATTCTCTTTGGTTCTTAATTTTTGAACCAAGTCATTAAACTCTTGTTGTTGACTTTGTAAACCTCTTTCTTTTTCGATAAAGCTAACACGCTCTTGTTCTAATGCAGCTTCTTCTAATGCAATCTGAGCTTCTAACTGAATCTTCTTGTCAGATTCTGTTTCTTGTTGCTCTGTTAATTCTTTGTATGTTAAATTAAATCCTTCTAATGAAGCAATAGCTAATTCAATAGCAGTTTCCTTATAATCTTTTTTAATTTCAAAATACTTCTCCGCTTTCTTTGCTTGATTTTCTAAAGTCTTTAACTGATTGTTAATTTCAAACAATAAATCTTCAATTCTAGATAAGTCTTGCTCCGTAGCGTCTAATTTATTTTTAGCCTCTTTCTTTCTAGTTTTGTAAATAGTAATTCCAGCTGCTTGTTCTAACATCTTACGACGACTATTATCCTTATCCTTGATAATATCATCCACCATACCTAATTCAATAATTGCATAACTATCTGTACTCACCCCAGTATCTAAAAATAAATTATGGATATCTTTTAATCGACAAGCGACATCATTCAAACGGTATTCGCTTTCTCCATTTTTATAATAACGACGTGTTACTGTTATAGTGCTAAATTCAGTTGGTAATAAATTTTTAGTGTTCTCGAAAGTCAAACTTACTTCCGCCATGCTACTAGCATTTCTTGTTTTACTTCCATTAAATACCAATGAATCTAAATTCTCAGATCTTAAGGCTGAAATCTTAGATTCTCCAATTACCCATCTTATACTATCGATGATATTACTTTTACCGCATCCGTTTGGCCCAATAATGCCAGTTATCCCCTCGTCAAAACTTACGATGGTTTTGTCCGCAAAACTCTTGAACCCTTTGATTTCTAATGACTTTAGTCTCACTTTCTTTGAACTTTTATATGTCTGCGAACATATGAAAAAAGATGTAAGATTTCAAGTAAAAAAAGGGCAACTTATGCCCAAAATGAAGAATTTATTAAGCCTTTTCTACCAGTTTTCCCCCTTCTGTGGTCAAAGTGCGGGATGGGAACTTATTTACTACCATAAAATCGTGGGTAGCCATCAAAATTGCCGTTCCATCTTCCTTGGCTATTTGCATCAATAATTGCATGATTTCGTCACTGGTTTCAGGGTCTAAACTACCCGTAGGTTCGTCCGCTAAGATCAATTTAGGGGCATTTAATAAGGCACGAGCAATATCTACTCTTTGTTGCTCTCCACCGCTCATTTCATAGGTCATTTTAAAGCCCTTGTTTTGTAAACCTACCTTATTCAACACATCATCAATTTTTTGTTCCATTAACTGCTCGTCCTGCCATCCTGTTGCTTTTAAAACAAATTTCAGATTCTCATGCACATTTCTATCTGTCAATAATTGAAAATCCTGAAATACCACACCTAAATTTCTTCTTAAGAAAGGCAATGTTTTCCATGTCATATCTTTTAAATTAAACCCAACAACATTTCCTTTGCCTTCAGTTAAAGTCAACTCTCCATATAATGTTTTCAATAAACTACTTTTTCCTGCACCAGTTCTTCCAACTAAATAAACAAACTCTCCTTTTTCCACTTTCAAATTAACGTCTTGTAAAATAAGGCTACCACTTTGGTAGATATTTACATTATCTAATTGTACTACTAACTCGCTCATTTGTTGGTTTGTTTTTATAAAATTAATAGCTAAATGTTTCAGTTCCAAAACTTCCTTTCAACACTAATTCTTTAGTATCAGCTGCTTCAACTCTTCCAATAACTTGTGCTTCAATTCCTAAAGATGCGGCAATATTAATTAATGCAGGTGCATCAGCTTCATTAGTGAATATTTCTAATCGATGTCCCATATTAAATACCTGATACATTTCTCTAGCATTAGCCCCTGAATTTTCTTGAATCAATTGAAAAATTGGTGGCACTGCTAAGAAATTATCTTTCACAATACGCATTGGCCCAGGCAAGTACTTCATACACTTTGTTTGACCACCACCACTACAATGTATCATGCCTTTTACAGCATCAAAATGTTGAGATAAAATAGCTTTCACTAAAGGTGCGTAAGTTCTTGTTGGACTTAATAATAATTTGCCCACTTGAATGCTACCAAAACCAGGTATGTCAATGGTATCAGTCACTTTGTTCTTTCCTATGTATACTACTTCGTTAGCCAAACTAGGTTCAAAAGTTTCAGGATATTTTGTTGCATATTCTTTACTTAAAACATCATGTCTTGCACTTGTTAAACCATTACTTCCTAATCCACTATTATATTCTGTTTCGTAATTAGCTTTACCATAGCTAGAAAAACCAACTATAACCTGACCTGGCGCTATTTGATCATTGGTAATTAATTTTGATTTAGGCCATCTGGCAGTCATTGTTCCATTAACAGCGATAGTCCTCACCACATCTCCAACATCTGCTGTCTCTCCTCCCAAAAATGCAATATGCACTCCAAATTCTTTTAAGGTTTCAAAAAAAGACTGAGTTGCATTGATCACTTGACTAATTACTTCTCCGTTAATGATTAATTTATTTCTATCTATAGTACTGGAGAATAAAATTTGATCATATATGCCCACACATAACAAATCATCTAAATTCATTGCAATGGCATCTTGTGCAATTCCTTTCCATACAGAAACATCTCCTGTCTCTTTCCAATAGATATATGCTAATATACTTTTTGTACCCGCGCCATCAGCATGCATGATATTAATATAATTATTATCCCCACCAACAAAGTCGGCATATAATTTACAAAAAGCATTAGGGTATAAACCTTGATCTAAATGCTGGATAGCTGCATGAACTTCTTCTTTTTGAGCGGATACACCGCGTTGAGCATACAATGACATGGATCTAAATTGATTATGGCACAAAGGTACAATTGTTTTACATTTGTGCCATATTTAGCAATAGAAGATGAAGGTTCATTACGATTTACAAAATTTACCCCTATTTAATAAGGCAGTGATCACCACTGGCGCATTTGATGGTGTTCATAAAGGACATCAACAAATTATCGGAAAAATGAAGGCTATTGCCCAATCTATAGAGGGAGAAACGGTCATCATTAGCTTTCACCCCCATCCTAGGAAAGTCATCTCGTCTGTCCCTGGCGAAATAAAGCAGTTAACCCATATTGATGAACGAATTGCCTTATTAGCAGCAGCTGGAGTGGATCATTTAGTGATTGTGCCATTTGACCACCGTTTTTCTAATATGACAGCTGATGAATATGTAAAAGATTTTATAGTTGGACATTTCAAACCTGCTCATATTATTGTTGGCTACGACCATCGATTCGGTAATGGAAGAAAGGGAAACTTTGAATTACTAGAAAAATGGGGAAAGGAGTTCAATTTTAAAGTGGAAGAAATCAATGAACAATTAGTTAATGGTGAAATTGTAAGTTCAACACTCATTCGAAATTGTATTGTCGAGAAAAAAATACAACAAGCCAATAATTTATTAGGCTATCCATACTCTTTCGAAGGATATGTAGTTAGAGGCAATCAATTAGGCAGAACTATTGGCTTCCCTACTGCCAACCTTCATATTAATGACGAAGAAAAGCTTATACCATCCAATGGTGTATATGCAGTGAAAGTTAAAGGGGCATGCACAGAAGGAATATTACTAAATGGCATGATGAATATTGGTGTGAGACCTACAGTCGATGGACAAAAAAAAGTAATCGAGGTAAATATTTTTAATTTTGATCAAGATATTTATGATCAAACTATAACAGTTCAAGTATTCGAGTTTATTAGAGGGGAGCAAAAATTTGATGGACTGGATGCCTTGAAGAATCAATTAGCACAAGACAAATTAAATACTGCAACTATTTTGCAGAAGTATCCATAATTTTTATTACCAATTCTTTTAATAAGTCCGCGTCAGAGTTGGAAGCGTCATTTATACCCAATACTCTTAAATTGTATTCGTGTATTAATAATAAAATGTGCTCTACTTTGCCATAACTATAATGTCTAGTGGCAGCGATATAATTTTTGACTAAAAAAGGTGATATACCTACTTCACTTGCTATTCTTCTTTCATCCTGAGTACCTAGGCCGTAAATGGAGTATAATTTATTAAAGAAAGCATATAAAGTTGGCAAGATTAATTGAATAGGAGCAGCTTTTTGATTAGATTCAAAATATTGAATCATTTTAATGGCTTTTGAAAAATTCTTTTGCGCTACAGCATCCTGAAATTCAAAAGCATTATACTCTTTGCTTATTCCAATATATTTTTCAATATCGTCTTCAGTGATACTTTTTCTATCACCAATATTAATGATCAATTTATCCAATTCATTTTGGATTCTACTTAAATCATTGCCAATATGGTCTACAATAATTTGAACAGCTTTTGGACTAATTTGGAATCCCTTATCCTTAATAAAACCCATTACCCATTCAGGTAATTTATTGTCATACATTTTCTTGGTAGCAACATGCACCGCTTTGGTTTTTAGCGCTTTTGCTAAAGCAGATCTTCCATCTACATTTTTATCTTTATGTGCTACAATTAAAATAGTAGAGCTTAATGGGTTTTCTATATAAGGCAATAGCTTTTCTATCTGCCCCATATGTTGTGCTTCTTTTAGAATAACCACCTGCCTTTCGGCAAAAACAGGATAGCGCTTACAAGCATTAATAATCTCGGCCCAATCAGCATCTTTGCCATAAAAAATACTCAGATTAAAAGCTTGTTCTGCTTCTGGAAGCAATTGTTTTTCAGCGTAATCTACTACCTGATCAATATAAAAAGGCTCTTCTCCTTCTAGCCAATACACAGCATCGTATACATTCTTTTTCCAATTAGCTATAATTTTTGTAGTAGGCATGACTCAAAGATACAAGATTTAGGCGTTTTTACTTATCTTTGAAGCCTATTCAAATTTAAATTATGAGCAACGAAACTTCAAACAACAACGGAAAAATCATTATTGGTATTTTAATAGTAGCCTTAGTTGGTTCTTGGATTTATTTTAGTACTTCAAAAACTGAAATTGTAAACAACTATACTACCCAATTAAATACAGCAGATAGCACTAAAAATGCAATAAATGCAGAATTTATAGCGGCTTCTGCTAAAGTAGATTCTTTAACTGCTCAAAATGGTCAATTACAAGGCGATCTTTTAGAGAAATCTCAAAACTTACAAAAATTAAAATCTGATATTGGGTCATTATTAACAAAAAAGAACGCAACAGATAAAGAATTGGAAGAAGCAAAATCTTTAATTGCCACATTGAATTCTAAAGTAGCTGAATTATTTACTGATTTAAGCAAGGCTCAAGAAGAGAACAAGCAATTGACAGTAAAGAATCAAGATTTGACTAACCAAAACAGTACTTTAAATACTAATTTAAATACTACTACAAAAGAAAAAGAAAGATTACAAGATATTGGTTCAACTTTACACGCTTCAACTTTCTCTATTCAGGCTTTGAGAATCAAAGAGGATGGTACAGAGAAAGCAACAAAATCAGCAAAAAGAGCAAACACTATCCGTGTGGCTTTCCAAATTGACAAAAACAGAATCACGCCAAGTGGCCCTCAAGATTTATATATCTGTATTACAGCTCCAGATGGTAAAGCTTTTGGAGATGGTGGAACAATTACAACAAGAGAAGATGGCAACAAAGTGTTCTCTAATAAAATTGCTGTTCAATACGAGCAAAACGCAGTTTTACCAGTAAGTTATGATGTTAAGAATGCTACTAAATTCATAGAAGGTGAATACAAGATTGAAGTATATAATAATGGCTTCAAAATTGGTGAAGGCAAAACAAGCTTGAAAAAAGGTGGATTATTTTAATCTACTCTTTAGATACTAATAAAATAGGCCCCATCACTGGGGCCTATTTTATTTTAATATACTAACTCATTATTGTCTTGAACAATATTCCCAGACAAATTCATTACTGGAATATTATTGTAGGATAATGCATAAAACCAAAGCTGAATAGCTGCTGGAGATATGCTTTCAACAAAGAAATTAACCTTTGTTAAATAAGGAACTAATTTGGCTGTTAATTCTTGATTTGGCTCTTCATTATTAGCCCATTGATTTAATAAGCTTTTAAATAGAGCAAGTTCCTGGTCCATTAAATGATCAAAAGCATGCAATTGAATGAACTCGGAAACCGCGTCATACAATAAAGCCTTGTGATTTGTTTTCATGATTATAGGGTTGAATTATTACACAAAGTTCAATACTTAATATGAACTTAATGTTAACAATCCTCATAATACCCTATTTGTGCAAAACTTCAATTAAAATGTGATTTTACAACGATTGCGGACTACTTTAACAGGATAGCTGAAAGTGCAGGAAGCTCCAAAATAAGTTTGAACCATTCCTTATTGTCATCCTGTGGTTCTACCCTGATTTGTTTATTATATAAATCTCCCACCCCCCAATAAGCTTTATCGTCACTATTGAAGATTTCTTTCCATTGTTTATTCCCATATACATGAATTGGGTAATCATGTCTTGGAACAGGTGTCATATTGAAGACCACCAAAATTTCTTCTTTCGGATCTTTTGATTTTCTCTTAAAAGCTAGTACTCCTTCTTGTCTTTTATTCGTTTCCACCCATTCAAATCCGGCTGTGTCATATTGCAGTTCGTATAATGCTGGATTAGACTTATATAAATTATTCAATGCTTGAACACAATGTTTCATTCCACTATGACTTATATGTTGGAGTAAATTCCATTGTAATTCAGATTGATAATCCCATTCTTGCGTTGCAGCAAATTCATTGCCCATGAATAATAATTTTGCTCCAGGATGGGTAAACATATAGGTATACATCAATCTTAGGTTTGCAAATTTCTGCCATTCATCACCAGGCATTTTATACAACATGGGACTTTTTCCATGTACTACTTCATCATGACTTAGAGGTAACATGAACTTTTCATCATAATAATACATCATCGAAAAAGTAAACTTATCCTGACTACCTGATCTGTATAATGGATCTAATTTGAAATAATCTAATGTATCATGCATCCATCCCATCATCCATTTCATACCAAAACCCAATCCATCCATAAAAGTTGGCTGACTAATTCCAGGCCAATCTGTCGCTTCCTCGGCAATAGTTTGTATAGCGGGGAAATCTCTATACAATGTTTCATTTAAATCTTTTATAAATGCAATAGCTTCAAGATTGCCATTACCTCCATATTCATTTGGCTCCCACTCTCCTTCTTTTCTACTATAATCTAATTTTAACATGGAGCTAACAGCGTCTACTCTTAATCCATCAATATGAAATTGATCGCACCAAAACCTTGCACTACTTATTAAAAAAGATTTAACCTCACCCCTTTTATAATTAAATATATAAGAATTCCAATCTGGATGATAGCCTTTTCTCATATCTGCATACTCATATGTGTTAGCTCCGTCAAACATAAATAATCCATGATTATCATATGGGAAATGCGAAGGCACCCAATCTATTATCACCCCAATTTCTGCAGCATGAAAAGCCTCTACCAATGCTGCAAATTCTTGTGGATTCCCAAAACGTGAGGTAGGGGCAAAAAAACCAATTCCTTGATAACCCCAACTACCATCAAATGGATGTTCCATTACAGGCATGAATTCAACATGCGTAAAACCCATATCTTTTACATAGGGTACCAATAATTGTATTAATTGAGTATAACTATTATAAGAATTTTCATTGTTTTTATCGGGCCTCATCCAACTCGCCAAATGAACTTCATACACTGAATAAGGTTGATCTGTTCTATTCTTAATCTTTCTTTTCTCTAGCCATTCACTATCCTTCCATTGATATTGAGTATCCCAAGTAATAGAAGCAGTTAGTGGTCTCAATTCCCAATAATGAGCAAATGGATCGCCCTTGTCTAATAAAGCCCCTTTATATCCATGGATATGGTATTTATATACCTCACCTTGTAATACATTAGGAATAAAGCCTTCCCAAATACCAGAACTATCTAATCTTACTTTTAAAGGATGACTAGTCTTACTCCAATTATTAAAATTACCAGTAACATAAACCGAAGTAGCATTAGGCGCCCAAACACTAAAATAAGTACCCTTAGTATTTAATACCTCTATTTGCTTATTACCAAATAAAGTATATAAACTATAATGGGTGCCATTTTGAAAATTACGTATATCCTCTTCTGTAAATAAAGAGTAATTCCACACGGGTTGTGCGGCATCTACAAAATGAATATCCTCGTATTTTGACATATTATTTAGTTAATTCAATTACCTGCATGCTCATTGCAGGTAATTCAAACTTAATGTTTATTTGTTGATTGGTAATAATATCTTTACCTCCTTTAAATCCATTGGTTCTTTCAGAAAAATCATTCATGTCTACTGTTCTAGTTTGCTTATCTGTATTCATCACGCACATTACTGTAGAACCTGCATCGTATCTAAAATACACATATAAACCATTATTAGGTATGTACTGCATCATTTTACCTGTTTGTAATGCAGTTGATTGTTTTCTATAATTACCTAATAACTTAGTATACTCTTGAACAGATTTTTCGTCAGCACTTAACCCTTCACCAGTAAATGCATTTTTCTTATCACCCTCCCATCCACCTGGGAAGTCCAAACGCACCCATCCATCTGGATTAGCAATACCCTTCATCATTACTTCAGTACCATAATACAATTGAGGAATACCTCTACAAGTAAATAACCAAGCTAATGCTACTTTTAATTTTGGCACACTTTCCCCTAAAGATGAAAGTATTCTTGTCATATCATGGTTATCTAAGAAAAGTACATTTCTAGTAGCATCTTTATATAAAAAATCATTACTTAGAGTAGTATATAATTTAGTCACGCCATCTGTCCATCCAAAATTTTCATTTAGTGCAGGAAGAATTCCATAAAATAAAGTTTGAAAATCTTGACCACCTTGTAAATTACTTTTAAAAGGAACATTCATATTGTTCTCTACAAAATAAGCCTGCGCCGCCACACCATGCACCCATGATTCTCCAAAACTAGTAATCGAAGGAAAATCGTTTTTCAATGCTTTATTTAACTGATTGACAAATGGAAGATCATTGTATTTATAGGTGTCAATTCTAAATCCATCTACTCCAAATGTTTCCACAGACCAAATAGCGTTCTGGATTAAAAATTTTGCCATAAATGGATTGGACTGATTCAAATCTGGCATTTCAGGAGTAAACCAACCATCGCTCATTTTAACCTGCTCTGTTTTGGAAGCATAAGGATCAAAAATAACTTGCTCTTTGTGGCTTGGTTCGGTAAATTTAGGCCATTGATGTACCCAAGTATTATCCGGCGCATCTTGTACTAAAAAATGAAATTTACCAGAATGATTGTACACAATATCCTGAATTAACTTCATACCTCTTTGATGCAATGCATCACTTAATTTTAAGTAAGCTGATTCTCCTCCAAATCTTTTTTCAATAGCATATTGATTAGTTGCAGCATATCCATGTTCTGTTCTATTTGGCATATCATTCTCCAATACTGGCGTCATCCATAAACTTGTTACACCTAATCCTTCTAAATAATCCAAATGATTTAATACACCTTGTAAATCGCCACCATGTCTTAAAAAGATAGAATCTCTATTCAGAGACTGATCTTTCAAACCCGCCACTTTATCATTACTCTTATCCCCATTACTAAATCTGTCTGGCATTAAGAAGTATATAAAATCTTTTGAATTTACTCCTTGTGCAAATTTTGTTCCATTACCTGCTCTTCTAGCTTTTAAAGTCCAATTGAATGATATGGATTGATCGCCCTCTTTAATTAATAGTTTAACTAATCCTGGCTTCGCGCTTTTTGAAATATCTATATCTACAGCTAGATAATTTGGATTTGCAAAATGATGTGTCTTTGATAAAGTCACCCCAGGATAGTTCACCTGAACTTGAGTATTATTTTTAAATGAACCTGGTTTTCTTAATAAGATCTGTACCTTATTATATTTCATTTGTACAAACCAATTTGAAGGATAAGCTTCAATAGTTTGTGCAGACAAAGACAGTTGGCATACTATCGCCAACAATGCAAGCATTAAGCATTGCTTTAATGAATAACTATATTTCATCTATGATTTATTTTCTTCTTTGATAATTATAGCACAAATAATACTAGCAGTTAGTAAAAGGAATCCGCCTATTTGAACAGCCATTAATCTATCGTTGTGTAAAAAATTAGACATAATCTTTCCGAAAAATATGGATGCTATAATTTCAGGTAACACAATAAAGAAATTAAAGATGCCCATATAAATCCCCATTTTTTGTTCTGGTATAAAACCAGCTAACATAGAATATGGCATGGAAAGTATGGATGCCCAAGCAATACCCACTAAACCCATACTGATATATAAATAATTAGGAGTTTGAATATAGTAAACAGAAATTAATCCAATAGCACCTATAAATAAACACATAGCATGTGTATATTTTTTCCCCAATTTACTTACCCAAAAAGGCAATGTGAAAGAGAAGCCAAAAGTTACCAAATTTAAGATAGCAGAAGTTGTATTCGCATGTTCTAAACCCATGGTGAATAAATCGCTACTAGTTGTTGGATCTCCATGAAATAATTGCGAGGCAACTCCAGTACTATAATAGAACCACATTAAAAACAATCCAGGCCATGTAATAAAGTTGACTAATGCCAATCTTTTCATTTGAATTGGCATGTTTTTAATAGAGTCCCCAATTTCTTTTAATATACCCACTTTTTCTTCTGCCTCAGTTGAAGAAATATTTTCAGAAGGAGGATACTCTTTACTCTTAAAAATTGTATACATTACTGCAATAAAAAATACTGCACCCCCAATATAAAATGATAATAAAATGTTTTGAGGAATAGTGCCATTCAATTTTTCTCTGGATACACCGAACCAGTTAACTAATACTTGTGGTAAATAACCCGCAATGAATGAAGCTAAGCCAATGAACATACTTTGCATAGCAAATCCAAATGATCTTTGTTTTTCATTTAAATTATCAGCAACAAAAGCTCTAAATGGCTCCATGGTAACATTTATACTTGAATCCAATATCCATAAGACACCTGCTGCCATCCATACACTTGAAGCGTTAGGCATAACAAATAATAATGCAGAACTTAATATTGCGCCTATTAAGAAGAATGGTCTTCTTCTTCCCAATTTAGGATGCCATGTTCTATCACTTAAATAACCAACAATAGGTTGTACTAATAATCCAGTCATTGGAGCTGCTAACCATAATCCAGGAATTTGTTCTGGAGATGCCCCTAAAAATTCATAAATGGCACTCATATTGCCCATTTGTAAACTCCAACCAAATTGAATTCCGAAGAATCCAAAACACATATTCCAAATTTGCCAAAAACTCATTTTTGACTTTTCACCTACATAAGCTGTACTTTTCATTGAATATTTTTTTCTTTTCTAAATTACAAAGCCATTTGGAATGACCGCTCCTTTTTTAATCACTACGATATTGTCTTTGATAGTATATAAAGGATGATCTGTTTTTTCTAAATGTGCACCTCCTCTAATAACCACATCGTTGCCAATAGAACAGTTTTTGTCTACAATTGCATCTTCAATTATGCAACGTTCGCCAATTCCTAATATAGGCTTACCTGCATTTGTCTTTTCATTAATTTGATCGATGGTCTCATAATAGTCACATCCCATTATGTAAACATTTTTAACAACAGTATCTTTCCCTATTCTAGATCTAATGCCAATTACAGATTGAGTGACAGAAGCTGCATGAATAATTGACCCTTCTGCAATAATAGCTCTATCTATCATTGTGCCACTAATTTTAGCTGGCGGTAACATTCTTGGACGTGTATATATGGTCTGTGCGCTATCAAATAAATTAAATGGTGGAATGGCTTCCGTTAAAGCAATATTCGCTTCAAAGAAAGAATATATATTTCCAATATCTGTCCAATAACCGTCATATTGATAACTTAAAACTTTATAATGCGCTATAGAGTCTGGAATTATTTCTTTACCAAAATCGGTTGCCTTTGCATGTACTTCATTTAATAGCTTGTACAATATTTCTTTATTGAAAACATAAATACCCATAGAAGCTAAATAATGCCTTCCTTGGCCTTGCATTTCAGCTCCAGTATCACTTACCCAGTCTGGCAATAATTCTTTATTTGGTTTTTCTATAAAAGAAGTAATAACGTTTTCATTATTAGATTTTAAAATTCCAAATTCGGGCGCTTCTCTTTCTCCTACTGGTATGGTTGCGATAGTCAAAGCTGCTCCGCTTTTCTTATGTGCATCAATCATCTTACTAAAATCCATTTGATACAATTGATCACCACTAAGTATTAACACATATTCAAAATCCATTTTATCCAAATGTCTTAATGATTGTCTAACCGCATCTGCAGTTCCCTGGAACCAACCTGGATTATCTGGCGTTTGCTCTGCAGCCAATATATCTACAAATCCAGAACTAAATGCGCTAAAATGATAGGTGTTTTTTATATGCTGATTTAAAGAAGCAGAATTGAATTGTGTTAAAACAAATATTCGATTCAAATTGCTATTAATGCAATTACTAATGGGTATATCAACTAATCTATATTTACCTGCAATAGGAACTGCTGGCTTTGATCTACTAGCAGTTAAAGGAGACAGTCTAGATCCTGCTCCTCCACCTAGTATTACCGAAACTGTTTCTTTAGCATATATAGCCATAAAATTGGGGATTTATATTATAAGGATTGATATACATTTTTATAAGAGGTCACTACAGATTCCCAGCTATGATCTATGTTCATTGCAAATTGAATCATTTTTTTCATCTGCGCTTTATCTTGATATACCGAAATAGCTCTTTCTATAGAATATACAATGTCTTCTTCTGTTGCATGTAAAAAACGAATTCCAAAACCATCTGGATCTCCCATATCAACTACTGTATCATGCAAGCCTCCTGTATCTCTAACCATTGGAATAGTGCCATACCTTAAACTATACATTTGATTTAAACCACATGGCTCCACCCGACTTGGCATTAATAAAAAATCTGCGCCGGCATATGCTTGGTGACCTACTTTTTCATCATATCCTATCCATGTATTAAAGCTTCCAGGATAAAGTTGTACTAAAAAATTTAATGCAGATTCTACTTGCGTATCACCCGTTCCAATGACTAAGAAATTTGCTCCGCAATTGGTTTTGTCCAATGCGTGTTGAATAGCTCCCGGTAAAACATCTGCTGCTTTTTCACCAACTAATCTTCCAATAAAAACAATCAGTGGCTTATTGATATCCAATTGATATTGATCACACAATAATTGTTTATTTTTTTTCTTACCTGTTTCAAAAGACTTTTTATCATAATGAAATGCGGCCATTGGATCTGATGCTGGATCCCAAACCTCATTATCTATACCATTCAAAATACCTAAACATTTTCCTTGTTCATATTCAAATAAAGATTCTAAACCAGCAGACTGATGCCTCAATTGGCGCATATAGGTTTCACTGACTGTGGTAACTTTATCTGCACACTTAATTCCTGTTGCTAAAGAGTTAATAGCATTATCCCATTCTAATAAACCATGTTTCCATGTATCCCATTTTGGAATTAAAGTACTTTTTTCCCAACCCATCGCTCCATGATATTGCGCATTATGAATAGTTAATACTGTTTTTACAAACTGTAATTTTTGATAATCATAACAATACTTCATCATGAATGGAATTAATCCAGCTTGATGATCGTGACAATGAACCACAGAGGGTAATTCTCCCCAATTAGACAACCAATTCACCACTGCTATTTGAAATCCTATGAATCGATCATTATCATCTGCATAGCCATATATTTTTGGTCGATCTAATAAACCATGTATATCAACCAGAAATAAATTAAACCCTAATTTTCCAGTACGCTCTTTAATGATGGTAAAATCAAAAAACCAATCACCCATATTTGCCCTTCCTTTAAAAGCAACGTCCCAATCATTTTTTTCTAAAAAACTAGTTTTATACATGGGCATTACTACCATGGATTCATCGCCCTGTTTTTTCTGGTATTTTGGCAAAGCTCCCACCACATCACCAAGGCCTCCAGCCTTCGCCATAGGATAACATTCCGCACTAACATGAACTATCACCATCTTGTCATCTAATTTGTTTCAATTTACTGAAAACTAGTGGTAATTTGATCAAATTTTTTTAGCAATCGAATGATATTTTTAAGTATTTTACACAATCGATAAACGATTAAACTAACGAATCTTATGAGCCAAACCAAACAACCCACCAATACAGGTGCATTATCAACTCTTATTGTAGTATTTTTCTTCTGGGGATTTATTGCTTCGAGTAATAGCGTCTTCATCCCATTTTGTAAACACAAATTCAATCTTGACCAATTTCAAAGCCAGTTGGTAGATTTTGCATTCTACTTAGCCTATTATATTGGAGCACTAGGTCTTTTTGCTTATGGTGCATTTGGAGGAAAAGATTTAGTGGGTAAATGGGGATACAAAAAGAGTATCGTTTATGGATTATTGTTTTCTGCAATAGGAGCAATTGCAATGATTATTGCAGTAAATGCTAACACATTCACCGGAATGTTGGTTGGTTTATTTATAGTAGCATTAGGATTCTCTTTACAACAAACTGCCGCGCAACCTTTTGCCATCGCTTTAGGTGATGAAAGTACAGGTGCAAGCCGTGTTAACTTGGCTGGCGGTATTAACTCATTCGGTACTTCTATTGGCCCAATTGTAGTAGCTTTTGCTTTATTTGGAAGTGCTGCAGCTATCACAGATGATCAAATTGCTGCATTAAGCTTAAGCAAGGTAGTTGTTTTGTATAGTGCAGTTTGTTTATTATTCTTAGCAGCTGCTGCTTTATTCCATTTTTCTAAGAAAGTACCAGCTGGAATAAATGAAGAAAAAATTGAGCCAGCAAATAAAGCCTTAAGATTATTATTAATCATGACCGGAGTGTTGATTATAATGTTTGTTCCAATTTTTAATAGTTATAAAATCGATCCAGCAACTTTAACAGATGCTACTAGATTAGATTTAGAAACAATGAGATTGAAATGGTTATTTGGCGCATTAGCTACTGTAGTGGTGGGCTTATTGTTTGCTAATTTCTCTGCTCAAAAAAATGAAACTGGTTGGGGTGCTATGAAATATCCTCAATTGGTTTTAGGTATGTTAGCTATTTTCGTATACGTAGGTGTAGAAGTAGCAATTGGTTCTAATTTAGGCGAATTATTAAAACAAGCAGATTTTGGAAGTATCCCTTCATCTAAAATTGCTCCTTATATCTCTATGTATTGGGGTAGTAT
>Ga0222712_10002953_pt1 | contig 18988 bp, 7 predicted proteins | sample C33_657DmetaG_FD_165043 | JGI IMG/M metagenome (GOLD analysis project Ga0222712, IMG submission 165043) | Estuarine water microbial communities from San Francisco Bay, California, United States - C33_657D | ecosystem: Environmental > Aquatic > Marine > Unclassified | place: USA: California... | reverse complement strand
ATCGATCGATCGACGTCGATCGCGATCGACGATCGATCGATCGACCGCGATCGACGTCGATCGATCGATCGCGTTCACGCGTTCACTCGATCGATCGACCGCGAGTGACCTCATGGAGCGACCGACCGACCTCTCCTCTCCCCCGCCCTCGCGCGCGCGCGACGCACGCGACGCCTCTCGACGTCGAGGTCGCGTCGCGCGCGCGTCTCGCGAGCGCGATCGCGCGAACGAGGGCGGCGCGCGCGGACGACGGCTGTCGCGAGCGCGCGCGCGCGCACGAGTGAAGAGAAGGAGTGAAAAAACGCGTCGACGCGCGAGGCGAACGCGTTCGTCGTCCCGTCGTCGCGTCGACCGGCGTCGACGAGCGTCGCGCGAACGGCGCGCGATCGAACGCGGAATTCGCAGATCGCGGATCGCGGAAGCGTGGGAGCGCGTGGGGTGACCTTGGGGGAGGGGGGACTCGTTTTTGAGTCGTGATTCAAGGAGGACGACCTCGGACGATGGATGCACACGGGAACGGCGCGAGCGGCGCGCAAGGGAAAGGCGCGAGCGCGAACGGAGGGCAGCACCGGTGGAGGACGTGGCAAAGCGATGATGATATTCCTCAACGGAAAATTTTGATTCAGCACATGTGCGTGCGCGAGGCGACGAGAGGGTGGGCGCGCGAATGAGCGCGTGGTGAAGGGTTAGGTCTTGGGATTTGAAACGAGCGCGCGCGCGGGACGGAACGGTCGTAGGGACGCGGAGAGGATGGACTGACGTACGTTGGTATTCATCGATGCAGCTTGCGAGTTTTCAAACAAAGAAAACCTTCGCTGACGAATGAGTGGAAGCATAAGCTCCCGGACTTTGTGTTGCGTTTAGAAGAAGCCGTGTATCGCGGAGCGCGAAGCAAGGTGCGCGGAATTCCAAACGACTGCCGAACGCGACGCAGTCATGAAGCGATGCGGATTTGCAAATCTCTCTCTTTCGCGCTCGCGTTATGGCGACCAAAAGTGATTATGAACTCTGAACTGACCGACGTTGATGACTTGAACGATGGTTATAGGAGGAGTACTGCGACAAAGCCACGCTCGAAGCGCGTTTGCAAGCGGTCGCCAGGATTATGATTCAGCGACAAGGGGCCGCGCAGCCGGGAGGCAAACCCGGTTCGGCGGCGGCGGCGGCGGCGGCGGCGGCGGGTCGCCAGATGGGTGCGCTATTTTCGGGGCTAGGGGATTTGCGAGCGTTGCCGCCGCAAGCGGGGATGGGGAGTATGCATCCGAGCGCGCAACAGCAGCAGCAAATGATGGGGGGTAATGGGTTTTTACCGAGCGGTGCGCCGATTTTGCGGGGCGCAGCTGCGGCACAAACTTCAGGTGGATTTTTAGGCGCGTCGGCGCAGATGATGCAAGGGGTTCCGCCGGGTACGATGATTCCCATGCCAGGGGCTGGCGGCAGCGGCCCGGCGGCGGCGCCCGTACCAGCGGCGCCCGCACCGGCGGCAAAAGCTAGGAGCGGCAAGGCGGCTGTCAAGGGTAAGAAGTTGACGAAAACGCAAGAAGCTTCACAGGTTGCAGCGCAGCAGCAGCAGCAGGCTCACATTGCCGCGCAACAGGCGGCGATGCGTCAGCAGGTGGGCGCGACGTCAAGCCCGCCGATGCCTGCCGGGATGCCGGCAGCGCCCATACCATCAGCTGCGGGACGCATGGATTGGAGAAACATCCCAGATGAGCAAATTAGAAAGGCGTACATAGTTAAACAGCAGCGATGGTTATTGTTCTTACGTCACGCGAGCAAGTGTCAGGCGCAGCACGGTCAGTGTCCGTACACGCCGCACTGTCACGTTGCAAAACAGCTCTGGGAACACGTGTTGAAGTGCACGTCTCACAACTGTCAGTATCCTCGTTGTTTGGCATCGCGAGAGTTGTTGAAGCATCATCAAAACTGCAAAGATGCAAGATGTCCAGTGTGTGGTCCAGTGCGTAACGCGATGCTAAAACAACGCCAGCAGTCACAACAAGTAATGGGGGCGAGCAAACGAATGAAGATTGATCACGATCCGAACCGCGGACAGCTGATGGTAAAGGGTACGAGCGGTCTGAGTTCTACGCGAAAACCAGGGACGGAAGGCACGTCGCTCATGGAATGCTTCACGCCGGAGGAGATTCGCACGCATTTAGCAGCCTTGCGCTTGGCAGAGAAGGACAATAAAGTTCCCGGTCAAAGCACAACGAGTGCGCGTCAAATTCAGAAGGAGTCTGACCGCGTGGTTTCGAACGCGACGGAAAGCGCTTGCCGCGCGTGTGGTGTCGAACGCTTGACGTTTGAACCGCCACCTCTGTACTGTTACAGCTGCGTGGGTCGCATCAAGCGCGGGCAAGTGTTCCATCAAGTGCCGAGTATGCCCGGCGCTGAAGGTAGACGCGACGCGTGGTGTAATCCGTGCTTCAACTCCATTCAAGGTTATGTTGATGTTGAAGGCCAGCGCTTTCCCAAGCAAGTCATGGTGAAAAAGAAGAATGATGATGACCTCGAAGAGCCTTGGGTGCAGTGTGATTACTGTGAAGACTGGTATCACCAGATTTGCGTCTTGTTCAATGGGCGCCGTAACGAAGGTGGAGAAGCGCCATTTACGTGCCCGAACTGCATCCTCTCTCAGCTGGAAAATGGTGAGCGTCGCGTTACAACAGAGCGTCCGTCATCTCAGCAACCAGCATCAAATTTACCGAAGACGAAGATGTCAGCATTTCTGGAGGAACGCCTCACCGCGACACTCGCAAAGGAGCGAGAGGAACGAGCGAAGCAACTTGGCGTGCCAGTGGACAGCGTCCCGACTGCTGAGAACTTAACAATTCGGGTTGTATCACAGACGGTGAAGCAAATGGATACTAAGAGTCACTTCTATAAGCACTTCAAAGATGAAGGCATTCCCATGCACTTCCTTTACCGCTCACGAGTGATTTTGCTCTTCCAGAAGCTTGAAGCCGTGGACGTGTGTTTGATGGCCATTTACGTTCAAGAGTATGACGAAAACTGCTCCATGCCAAACAAGCGCAGAATTTATTTGTCTTATTTGGACTCTGTCAAGTATTTCCGTCCGGAAAACATCACCGTTGCCACTGGAGAAAATTGTGCTTTGCGAACGTATGTGTACCACAACATTCTAATAGCCTATCTCGATTACGCCAAGCAACGCGGTTTCACTTCTTGCTTCATTTGGGCCTGTCCACCGTTCCAAGGTGATGATTACATATTATACTGCCACCCTAAGGTTCAAAAGACGCCGAAAGCTGATAAGCTTCGCGAATGGTATCTCAAGATGTTGCGCTCGGCGCAGAAGGATGGCATAGTCATTTCAACGTCCAATGTGTACGATGAATACCGATTAGGAAATCAAAACCATGATATCCGCAGCGCTACTGAGTACCCGTACTTCGACGGTGATTACTTTTCCGGTATCGCTGAAGATTGGATTCCGACGATTGTCAAGGAACTAGAAGAAGCGAAGAAAGCGGGCGCCAAGACGAAGATTACCACGATGAAGATCAGCGCTCGCAAGATGTCCAAGTCCAAGTCTGGCAGCGTCGGTGCGGACAGTGAATTGGATAAAGAACTCATGAAGAAGCTCGGTTCGACGATCAGCAACATGAGAAACGACTTCATTCTCGCACATTTAGCGCACCAGTGTTTGAGCTGCCGCAAGACGATTGCTGGCGCCAACCGCTATTTCACCACTGAGGGTACACCGCCTTTGGTTTTGTGCGAAGATTGCAAAGAGTTCGAAGATGCCTTGCCTGTGCACGAAAAACGTTACGCTGGTCGAAAGCTTGACTGCGAAAAATGCGAAGAGTTGCCGTCGATTACTCAGGAGGAGAAGGATGAGGAGGAGAAGCTTGAAAGCGAGTTCTTTGACACGAGACAGGCGTTCTTGTCGTTGTGCCAAGGTAACCATTTCCAATTCGACTCTCTTCGCCGAGCCAAGCACACGACGATGATGGTTTTGTATCACCTGAACAATCCTTCTGAGCCCGCCTTCGTGGCATCGTGCAACCAGTGCTCTCGAGAGCTTGAACCTGGCAAAGGCTGGCGATGTGAAACGTGCCCTGACTTTGACATTTGTGACGGCTGTCGCATCCGAGTTGGTCACCAGCACCCTCTCATGCGGCAAGGGCGCACAGCAGGCGATCGCACGGCAATGTCGAACATCGAACGTGAAAACCGCGCGGCCCAAATTGAGCGCACGATGGAGCTCTTGATGCACGCTTGCTCGTGCGAACTTCCGAATTGCGACAACAGCAACTGCCCAAAAATCAAGTCGCTGCTTCGTCACGCGCTGACGTGCCAAATCAAAAGTGCCGGCGGTTGTCAGCTCTGCCGCAAGACTTGGACTTTGCTGCAAATCCATTCGAAGTCGTGCCTCGAAGACGAGTGTCCTGTCCCAAAGTGTCGCGAACTCAAGGAGTACCGCCGTCGCGTTGCCGAGCAAGGCGAAGAACGTCGACGCGAACAGTATCGCCTTTACTTGTCCGCAAATCGTTAAAATCCATCCCCATGCGATACCGTTTCCGCTATCAGTTATGTCAAAACCTAATCCTTTATCATTTAGACGCATGAAATGTGTACAAAATCTCTTTAGTTCATCCTTCGTTGCTCACCTTTCGCTGTCTCTCGCTCGTCTCGCGTACTCCCGCCGCAGTTTGCAACGGTTTCGCATCACTGCGCTACACGCCATGACGTTCGCCGACGAGGACGACGTGAGACCTCGCCCAACGACGATCCGCGTCCACGCATCATCGCGCGCGAACGTCGTCGATGACCAACCCTCCGATGACGACGACGACGCTATGGACGCCGATGAGGAAGAAGAGGACGAAGAGTCCGAGGACGAAGACGCGCCCACGTTCGACGGACTTGAACTGTTGCGACGCGGGAGATTGGGGAACGAAGTCGTAGCGTATGAACGGGAGAGTACGAGCGAGCGAGCGATGGATGCGCCGGGTATGCTGCGCGAGCTCGAGCTCGCGAAACGCAACCCGACGATGGCGGCGTTCCTTCGAGCGGGCGGCGCGCTGGACGCGCCGGGAAAACGCCGGCGCGGGCGAGGGCGAGGACGAAGGAGACGGAGCGCAAAGACGCAAAATGCGTACGAAGTGGATGAGCTGATGAGCGAGGCGACGATGGCGTACGCGAGAGGAGACTTTGATTTTGCCGTGAGAAAGTTACACGAATGCGTGCTCAAGGCGCCGAATTCGAGCGAGCCGTACGAGCAGCTGGCCTTAGTGTACGAGGAGACGAACGATGTTGAGAAGGCGTTGGATTGCTATACAGTCGCGACGAAAATGAAGAGATCGGTCGATCCATCGATGTGGTATCGCATGGCGACGCATGCTGTGAACTTAGGGAATAAGGAGTACGCAATATATTGCCTGGCCAAGGCGGCTAAGTTGGACCCGTACAATTTTGAGAATAAAATCGACCAGGCGACGTTGTACGCCGAACTCGGAGAGACGAAGAAAGCGATCGATCAACTGGAGTGGGTACTTAAGGATGAGCTGCCGTCCGCGGCAGGACCAGTTGTACGTGACGCCACGGTGTTGCTGGCAAAGATGTACTACCAAGCAAAGATGCGTGAAAAAGCAGAGTATACTTTGGAACGCATGTTTGATAGACACGCTCAACACGTCGATGCGACGGTCGTGAATATCCTCATCGAGTTGAAGATTGAATTTCGCAAGTACTCTGAAGTGTTGAGTATCGTAGAAAAATCAAACTTGAGTATTTCAGGTGAAAACGGTCGATTGCCTTTAGACATTTCCGTCAAACTCGGGCAGTGTTTACTACACGAAGGTCAATTAGAAGAGGGCCAGCGCTACATAGATGAGTTGATCGGGCAAGACGCATTTGAGTTCGATGACTTATTCTTTGATTGCGCGAACACGTGCATGGAAGTTGGCTTGGTTTCAAAAGCTGAGCATTTGTATCGATTCCTGCTTCCTCTCGAAGAATATAGTAATCCGAATCTATGGCGACGTCTCGAGGCCTGCGCCTTACAAAGTAGAGGCGAGCACGGTGTTGCCGATTTGTATGAGGATCTGTACGATGCGTACCCGGACGACGCGTTTGTAGCGGTATCGCTTGCGGATGCGCTTTCGAAATTTCCTCAAGATTCAGAGTCACTGCAACGCGCAAAAACTTTACTTTTCGAGGTGAATAAGAATCAAGTGAGCGAGTACGGCATCATGCTTCGCGTCACCGCACTGCAGAGGAAGCTCTTAAGCGCAGACGAGTTGACGATCATCATACCCACTGTAATATCGCTGTTGGATGACTTGATGGCGAAGAGAGAGCTGCGCAAGCTGCAGAGAAAAGGCGAAGCAGGAGTACTTTACGTCGACGACCACGTGCGTATCTCTGACGATGATATTTTCGCTAGCATCATCAGCGGTGGGGAAGTGGCGTTCCGTCTTGGAAAATTTGACGACGCAAACGCTATCATCAACAATGCGTTGTCATTTTCTTCAGGAAGTGTTTTGACTCGTGAACAAACCGCATCGCTACGCTATTTGCGCGCTCTGGTATCGTACGAGACCGGCGATCTCCACGACGCCGCCGTGAATTGTCGAAACGTTCTTGAAGTTTTCCCGCAGTCCATATCTGTATGGAATATGCTGATGCGCATGGCGGTCAAGTATCCACGCGCGTTGAGCGTCGGCACCTCCAAGCTTGCGAAGCGATTGGTCGCCAGTACCTCTGATGATGACACCCGCAAGCGCATCGTGACGCTCATGGCGTCTGGTTACGTGCATACCTGGAACAAGAAATGGTCTATAGCGATGAATGACTTTCTCACGGCTTTGGCGATCGCGCCGAATGATCCTGAAGTCTCGCTCGCGGCTGCGATCTCTCTTCTACACATGTCGACCCGAAATGCAAATGATATGCAGCGTCACGCTTGGGCACTGCGAGCGATTGTTCTCCTTGAACGCACAGCCGAGCTGCGGCCTTCACATCCACAAGAAGGATTATACAACTTGGCAAGAGGTCTGCATCACCTAGGTTGGTCGGAGCTGGCGCGCCCCGTTTATGAACGCTGCCTGGAGATGTCAGCGAGCGACGGGGGTGATGACAAGCTGGTTGATTTGCGACGAGAAGCGGCATACAATTTGTCTTTGATTTACCGTAAATCAAAGGCTTACGACTTAGCTCGTGCCGTGCTGCGTAAGCACCTCACGTTTTGAAGGCTAGCAACGGTACAAGACTGTTGTTTGATTATTAAAATACACGTATTGATGACACACACACACGCACGCTCACGACGAGATAAAATTGTAGTGAATCCTATGAGAAATTGAAAAGTTTCCCGATGCGCGACGTGAGCAAACTCGTCGACGTCGCTCTCTTTAACGTTGGGACGGGCGCCACCGCGCGCGCCTGTAGTTCCGCGCGCACTTTTTTTAATTCAGCTTCTAATTTCGCAATCGTCTTCGCCTGCTCCGTGATGATCGAACACAGCTTGATGACTTCCTCCGCCGAATGCTCCGCCTCCAGCTCTGGTTGCTCTGCCGCGTCACCCTTCTCTAGCCCCGCCCCTGGTGACATCGCCCCAAGCATCGAACCAAACATATCTAACCCGGAAGCCGGAGGTTTACCCCCCGCCGTTGCGATGGATTCTAATCTCGGACTCTTCATCCCTGACAACGGGCGCGGAGTTGACGGTTGTTGACCAAATTTCCGCACGTTCATCAGATACGTGTTCGTGTTCTTCGGCGCCCCCGGCGTGCGTACCTTTGCTCCGGATCCATGCTTCTTCTTCGACGATGATGATTTCACCTCAGACTGTTTCGCCCCGGAGCTGTTCGGCATCGCCTTTGTTCCCCTCGATTGCACGGGCGTAACAGCGAGCGCGGCGCGCACCGCGGCGCGGTTCGACGGCGCTGTTCTGCGCTTCTTATTGTTTGGTTTTTTATCGTTTCCACCCGCCCGTCGTTTGCTCATGGTCGTCGGCGTGCGCGCACTGACGACTTCTCGGGTCGCGCTCGAGAACTACAGCCTCGTTGCTGCGCCTCCAAATCACTGCCTCATGAAGGCACCGAACGCGCGCCGACGACAAAAGCGCTGATGATATACATGCTGTTACAATTCGCAAATGGTTTCTAAGAATCAATAGGCGCTGGAGCCCAGAGACACAAGCGGCCATCGTTGAGACCAACGAGCAGACATTCGTCGCTCGCAGTGGTTTCGAGCGCGGCGACGCCGACATTGGCGACGCTAATTTGCGCGCGAATCGATAAGTCGTGCGTTTTACGCAACGTGACGTCGCCTCGACGATTGCCGAGAAGGATCGTTCGTTCATCCCGAGTGACGCAGCACGCTTCGAAGGTGTCGTGACGATTCGCATACTTTGCGATGGTTGCCCCGTTGACATGATGTACGGAAAGCACGCCAGACGCCGCACATGCGCAGACGACTCGAGAAGAAGTCTCGAGTATCTGTATCGATGATGGCGATGTACCAATCGGCGTGCGCTCCAAAGCGCGCACAATGTGACCGTCACGCGTATCGTGGAGAACGAGCGTCCCATCCGTGCTGCCGCTCGCAATTAAATTCAGTTGCGCGCTCACGTGAACACACGTAATCGGCTCGTCGTGCCCGAAGCAGATGATACGAGGCTCCACTTTGAGTGTACGCAGCGCTTTAGTCAAATTCCAGCCACCTTGAGGTAAAATGAACTCCCAAATGGCCACTGTCGTGTCTCGACTTCCAGTGACCAGGATGACCTTTCGCATTTGTTGCGCATTTGATGCGTCCCAGCTTCTCGCGCTATCGTGCTCACATATCGACAGACACGTCACGACATCACGATGGGCGCTAATCCGTTGAATTTCTCGTCCCTCATCGACATCGAATAAGCGCATGCTTCGATCCCAATGGCCAACGCTCAGTAGAACCTTGCCACGTAGTGCCACCTGAACAGTCTGCGAATTCGCTATCGAATCGGGACTAACGCGAAGTTCATCGATGCGCTTCGCGAGCGGCTCAAGTTCGAGTGCGTAGACCTCTGAGGGATCGACAGCGTTAAAGTTGAAATGAGCACCACCTGGCCGCACGAGGCGACAACTCGCCACGACACGGTCGCCATCAACAGTATCTATGCGGGAATCGTTCACCGAAATGTGCACCACGGCTCGATTCGCCGAGGAGTATATGTCTGTGCCAGATGAAATCGTCGCTGCGAACGTGAGTGATTCCGGTGCGCCTGATATAGTATTTGCTCTTCCATAATGCTCGCCGCGCGGCGGGTGTGACTTTCTAAAAATCTGCGTCGGCGTTTGTCCAAAGTTCACGATTTGCGTTTCGATGGCTCGGCATTGATCGGCATCCTGAAGCGCGTCGAGATCAACAGCCCCTTCGTACGTGAGATAGTAAAATACATTGTGCCGATCGACGGCGGTTTGACCACGCTGCGCGTGACCGAATATCAAATCAATCCAGCCGTGTAAACTTCGACTCACGTATTCTGATTCAAGCGCCGCACGCATGATGCGAGTGAATTCGTAGCGTGAGCCGTTGGCCCATGGGGGCAGTTCGACGTCGCCGAGCTCGACGCCATCCTGTCGCCGACCTAGATCGAGTCCATTCAGGTTCGCCAGGAATTCGGATGAGTAGTAGAACTCAGGAATCAGCTCTTTGACGTCAGCTGACGACTCGAGCACTGCTTTGAAGGTTTCGGCGATCGAGTGAAACAAACGATCTGACTGATCGAACCGACCTCCTTGTAAGGCACGCGCAAGCTTGGTATACGGGTTCATGCGAAGTAAATAGTACAGCACAATCGGGCACGATGAGTAATGGCTCCCATAATGAAATGGAGGAGTATCTGGATCATCCACGAGCGAATTGTAGCGCTCGATGAACGTTTGTAAGCGCTCGGCGTTCAAGGCGCCGACGGGATTCGACAAATCACGGTACACCGCCGGATCGTTGATATCAATCGTTTCGCTTGTGTAGTCGCTCAGAACCCAAGGGAAGACAGGATATTGGCTCAAGTCATGCAGGGTCCTTCCTGCGAATGTGTTGAGCGCCATGAGGTAATCAAAAGTACTCAGTTCCCTTCGCTTCCATAACTCTTTCGCACGCTCCGCCGCCTCAGCCTTTTCGCGCCGATCCATCAACACAGCTCCAGCCATAGTCGCCAAACGTGCGGCAGCAAATCGGGCCTCTTTTTTCGTTTCAAATGCAAAGAATGCACTCGTGTGATCCGAGCAGTGCATCTCAAACGCCTTGTGCTGCAGGCGATATCGCATGTGGTGTACTTCAACAATTCCATCCACGCTCCAACGCCAAAATCGTTTGCGATGGTCCCTTGCACTTTCGTGCGAACGGTCAGCGGCAAAGACGATTGCATCCCGACTTATGTCCAGCTTCCCGATAACCGTACGTGTCAAAGTTACGAGCGTAGCCGGTGTACTAAACATAACTTTTGTAGAGTTATGCATCTCGTTCTCTTTATCAACTGCTAGCTTTTCCGCAAGCTCTTCGGCGATTGCGTTCTGTTCATCGTCGCCGTCGTTGAATTCTTTATCCGAAGTCAACTTCCACTGCTGCCCCATACCAACGAGACGAACATTTTGAATGTCGTTTTGAGCATCCGTTCTTGGTGCAACTTCTGCCTTCGGTGCAGCATTGTATTGTACAAATTTGTAATCCGGTTTCAAACGAGAGCGTCGCATCGAAGAATCTTCTGAGTTATCAAGTTTCCAGAACGATACATTCTCATTGATGTGCGAGGACCACGGTCCGCGTGCACCTTGTAAATCATTCAACATAGTCGACCAGCGCCTGATAAGAGTATCGCATTGCTCTTCAAAAGTAAGCCGTTGAATGGCTCGTCGCGAACGCTCGCTTTCACACACTGGCGTCACTTTCAAAGTGCGCGTCATCAGAAGTGCCGATTCAGCTTGTTCTTGTCTTTGTTCGTGTTTTGTGCGAGCTGCGAGAAAATTTTCACTGACCGTCGATCTCAGCTCTTTCACTCTTCTTGACTCTTTTGCTTCATTCGCAGCAGCTGCAGCAACCTTCTGCTCAGATATCAGAGCGCGACCTTCCAGATGCGCGCACTCTTCGACGCTGTCACAATCGGACAACAACAACCTTCCTACTTCGGAGGCGAGGCGAACAATGTTGGCTACCAGCTCAAGTCGAATCTGCGACTCTTCATCCTGCACATTCTTCTCCGTTTCGACGAATCGAAGCAGGTCGGCAAGAAACAGATGCGCGCGATTTCCCAGCGCCGATTTGTCAAGAGCTTTACCATCGTTGTCGACAGAAATGGGAGCCAGAAAAGACGGTAGCAGACCCGCGCAGGAATTCATAGCCGTTCGCAAGTCATCGAGCGAACCCACACGAACAAATAGCAAAATCAACCGAAAGCCAACGCGCTGGCACTGGTCGCGAAGAGTTTCAGTCAAGATCACAGTATCAACGTCACTCTCAGTCGTAGTCGAGAATGGATACATTCCCTTTGCTCTACGATGTATCTTTTGCGCCATATTGACATTCTTCACGTCTTTCACGGTCTCCACATCTTCGACTGGCTGACCGGGTGGAGATATCGCGTCCAAAAGTGACCATAAATGCTCATAGAAGTGCCAAGATACTGGTTTGATCGCAGATTTATCCAGGGGTGAATTCGGAACGCCAAGCACGGCGGCCTGCGAAGCCGTGTCACAAATTATGGAATCAAACGCGGGCAGCAAAGCCGCTAAGTTTCGCCTGCAGATAGGTGATTCTATGTTTTGAACTTCAGACCAATCATCGTTTTCACCGTTGCTCGCTCTTTTGGGGAGAATAAGAACAAGCAGATCGGACAAGAGCTCCTGCGCTATTTCGGTGTGGTCGGGCAGCACTCCTCTCTTTATCAAAATGTCGATGACGCCGAGCGTGTTTGAGACGTGTTGATGGCCATCTACTGTCTTCAGAACGGCATAATAAAGCAGAGCTGTGATCAGGCGCCGCGCAAGCGAGCGCTCTTCAATACGCGTCTCATCGCCGTCCTCAGGAATTATTGGTAAAATCCATGTTTGCCACCCTCTTTGTTCAAGCACTGCTTGCGCGTTCACACTCGCGCCTTCGACGAGCTGTAAAAGAAGTTCAAGGACGCTCAGTCGCATCTCGTGGTTATCACTCGCACTCATTAAACGGAGAAGTACACCAGCAGCACCAGCGTTAACGATCCCTGGGACGCCCACGGCACTGGAGTCCTCATCCATACTCCTCGGTCCGTCGCCTTGACGTATGACTTTGGAAAATAGTCTACCAGCAACTGCGCGAATGCTCTGCGGCCGACTGGCGTTGATTTTTTCAGCGACTTTATCCGCCGGTAACGCTTGTCCACCTAGCAAGAGTTCAAAAAGAGCAGGACGGCATTCGGCGGCATCGAGCGGAAATTTCTCCAGAGCGTTTGCAACCGCAGTAAAAAATCCAACTTCGAAATCTTGGCTAGTCGTGGCGGTAAACGGTCCACCAAGAGCAGCACTGAGCGCACCTGCTGCGGCACCGAAGGCAGCGGATATATGCGAGCCACCGTTAGATCCACGAGATGGGGCCTCAAGTGGTGGCATGAGATTCGCTAGCCACATAAGTGCGAATGAACGCGCTCTACGGTTGCTCCGGCCAAGAGAAGACAGCGCTAGAAGCGGGCCGCCATACTTCGTAAACACTTGATGTAAAACTGGTTGCGTCACCTCACCCGGTTGCATGGCATTCACCAAAAAGCGTAGAACATCAGCAACGACTTCATCGTCACCACATTCTTCGATTACATAGATGATGGACTCAGCCGTCTCTTCAATCTGGTTCGCTGGCGCGCCGCAGATGAGCTTCTTTAGAACATCAAGCAAGATCCTACGGCGCTTCGTGCCTTGCTCTCCGGGCGTGAACTCGAGCGCATCAACGATGGCGCACATTGATAGGTGATATCTGAGCCCATCGGGATGCTTCAAAGCCATGTTCAAAAGATACTCACCGTGCTGCTGCTGAGTCTCAGCATCAGCGAGCGCCCAGAGGCGCAGATCCAACACTACGCGTGCAGAAGATGCCTCGTGCTCCTGGCCACCGGTGCGCCGAAGCTTGTCTAGAGCTGTAATTAGATTAGGGCTTAGAGACTTCGGTGCGTTGGTTCGCAGCAAATTGGCGATGAGCGCGTAACCATTACTTGAAGTCAACGTCACCTGATTGAGCCGACTTCCATCGAGCAGAGAAACAAGCAAATACACGCCTTCACATACAAGTGCTCGTTGTTCCTCATCATCAACGTCGCGGTTGATGTTTGACAAAATGGGAAGAACTACCTGAACGCCTCCAAGACAGTGAATCACATCCTTTACCGATTTGGTGACGCACACTTTCGCGCCTCCGATCAGACTGTAATCGTGCTCCGATTGACTCCCATCAGACTCACCGTATTGAGCGGCTCTCCCAGCGAGAGTGACGGCGCTCATAACGAGCGAAATGTGATCCGCTAAGTACTCTCTCGTTTCTCGAGCCTCGATTGCATTCATGCTGACGGCTGCGAGAACTTTCTCTGTGTGAGACTCTGTTGCTTTAAATCTTCCAACGTACTCTGGACCGAGAGCATGAATCAACGAGATGGCGGGTTGCGCTAGTGCATCGTCTAGAATATAGGTTGAGCCAAGTTGACCAAAGAACGGGCAGATCTTTAGTTGAGGGTTTTGCACGCTCGAATCAAACGTGACCGATGCGATGCGTCCGTGTGAAATCGCTTCGGCCGCCTTTACCGGATAACGGAGCTTCGCTTCGTCCGCCAGTGTAGAATCTACGAACAGTCGCACGACGGGCTGCGATAGACGCCCAGGAATATGCACAATGGACAGAAACATCCATTTGTTCTCTTCGACTTTGACTGCTAAAGATGCGATGTCTGTCGTACCCGCCGCACCGCGAATGCCAAGCGAAAGTTTGTCCGCAGTAAGCTCGCCTAGTATTCCGTTCCCGTTGCTTACTAGGAGCGAAAAGAGCGGAACAGGGTTTCCCCCGTCCGGAAACTTTTCGATTCTGAACCATATGCATATCGTGTATCCATTTCGGATCGGTAGGGTCAGCTGCTTGTTGATGTGTATTCCGCACCCAGGTCCTGAGAAATCAAAAAAAGTTGATGGCCCTTCACGTTTGGCCGAGTTCTGTAACAACTTGAGGAGCTTCAACTTGTCGTTCGAGGAAACCTTGTCACCTTTTAGAAGCTGAAAAATATGTCGCACGTTCTTGGTAGACATAGAGAACGAGCTGCACAGTTCTATGACATCAAGTAGCAGCTCGCGATGCACTTCGTCGTCCGTATACCAATCAAGAAAATAATCTAATGCTCCTGCCGACTCGGCGGTAGCCTTTGACGTTACCGAAGTCGACAGTAACTTAATAAACGAAGAATACAAATTTAACTTTAATTCGCTTGTGACTTTGAGCGTTTTAAAGAGCTGTAACAACGTTCTCAGCGCGCCAGAATTTCTCAGGGCGACGTTGGATGCAGCAACTGTGTTGTCAATGTCAAATTTGTCGTCGACTATGAGGTTCATGAACGCCAAAAATAGAGCGAAAGACATACAGTCGAGACCTCGGGCACACTGTACAGCATGCATGAAAGTTTCATATCCGATAACTTTCTCGAAAGTCGCCACAGATGCGTGTGATTTTGACATTATCGCTTGCATGCTGGCTATAACTTCCAAAGCCACACATTCACCTGCATCGCCATCACATAGCCCCACAATTTGAACGAATTCAGCACCTCCGCCCTCGGAAGATAACCATTCTCTCAAGCTTGCACCAGACCCGTTTGGATTGGTCAGCATGCTACGGAGACCTTGAAGCATCGCTTGTAACAACTCAAATCCGGCGCCTCTGGCACGAGGAAGTGCTTGTATGTATCTTCTTGCTAACGCAGACCACGCGTCGCGATGAGCGCCAGCGTTTGGCGACGATGTACTAATGCGCAACCCGATGAGCGACACGACAGCGCTGATTGCGACATCGCGAGTGGACCTCGCCCATAAGAGTTCGTTAAAAATCAAATCAACGACGCCGTCGTTATTGAGCGCCGAAAGTGCCAAAACATCTGGTCCCTCTAGACAGGTGCGCAATGCGCCCAAGGTCGCACCCATCGCAACAGCCTGGGGTGTGCTCAATACGCCGTCCGCCTCACCAAAGAATAGTATGTCATCACTGCCCCAGCACGTTAGTTGCGCGCTTAGAGCGGCGGCGAGGCGCCCGGGTGCTTCTACTTCGGAGAGGGCCTTGCTAGCACCGTGCGAGGAAAGTTTTAGAAACAGCTCGAGAGCTAAGCAACAACGAATTATGACACCCGGTTGCATCGCTCGCGCGGTTATTGTGCCGATCAATACATCGCACTCGCTGATGCAATCGGATGTTTCGCTGGCGATTCTGCCGGCTTTGACAAGCAGGGCAACAACTTGCGTTTGAACCATTTGCCGCATGGATGCATTCGTTTGGTCGTCGATGGATGCGGCTTTTTCGCTTTCCACCATCGCAGACGGTATTGGGCCAAACGTATCGGCATTTAACAGCACCTCCCAGATGTGCGATTGACGTACTGTTTGCACAAGGGATGGTTCACGTTCGATAATGTTGCTCAAGAAATGCATGGCGTAGAAGCGCAGCTTCAATCGTTCACGATCGTCTGCATACGGAGCAAATGAACCCAAGCATGCTTCAGCAATCGATTCGACTACACATTTCATTAGCGTTTCTTTTGAGCCTTTGCTTGCCCAGCACTCTGTCGATTGCGAAATTTCATTTCGCTCCATGAATTTCATAAGACCCGCGAAAAGCTGAGACAGAGGCGAGTTTTCAGGTGGCGAAGCCTCTTGCATTAGCAAAGAATGAACACGATCTAGGTTCATCGGTACGCCTTCGATATCGGAGCCCGAAGTACTCGGCTCATCCTCTGGCTCGTCGCTCAGCGCGTTGACGCACCGCAAGAGTTTTCCGAGTCTAGTAAACATGCCCACTTCTTGCGCCCGCTCGATATTCGCTTTATTACCATCCATCATGCGTCGCGAGATATCAAGTGAAATCATCGACGACGCGAAGAAGCTAGCGTCGATGTCACTTAGTTCGTCCCGCGAATACACGCCTTCAAAGAAAATATCGAGCCCGCCCGCCGCTGTCAAGCTCTTCTGCATCGCCACATCGCCATCTATCGCAAACCCAATCGCGGTCGCCGCCGCGAACTCTATTCTAACAGCTGCCTCGCGCTCACAGCCGTCAAACTGCGCCGAAGCCACCTTTTCGATGCGCAGAACTTCAATCAAACAAATAAGTGCCCCTGATTCTGCGAGCGGCTGCGACGCCCAGGCCTTGTCCTCGTTCAGATACTTCGCAAGCGAGCTGACGGCGTGAAAGATGACGCGCTGTAGCACATCCAACTGCGCGCGCGCCTCTTCTCCAGCCTCGCCCTTTGCACTGCTCGCCGAAGCACCGACTGTCAATATTCTCAGCGCGCACGCCTTGGCCGCGCTCGCGAGCGCCTTAATCGCCCCGCACTCCGACATCAACACTCGATTATGAACCGATCGCGCCATCACATCCAGCGCGCGTACGCTCTCCACCCCAACGTTCTGTCGTCTTCGTTCGCGCTCATTTCGATCGTTCGAAACTTCGAGCGCGCTATCCAATCTTTCGCTCAGCGTCGCCGCGTCGCTCGCCGCCCGTTCCACCACCTCCCTCGGATGTGCCCACGCGCATCCCACGTCCAGCGCGCTCGCGCACGACCGCGCGTTTGGCGTCCACTTTTCGTACGCGTCGGCGAACGCGTCGTAGAACGCGTTCGAGGCTTGACGTTCGGCGTCGCCTCTCGCCGCGCCGCGGGCGAGCGTCCACAGGAACACCAACTCGCCGTCGCGCGTTGCGTCGAACGTTGCCTCCACCACGCGCGGCGTTGCGCGCGCGGATGCGACAGGTTTCGATGGCGAACGCCTCGCGTCGACGTCGTCGCGCGTCGTCTGCGCGTCGACGTCGACATCGCGCGCGGTGGCGTCCGCGTCGTTGGAGGAAGTCAAGCGACGCAGGAAATTCATGCCTCGAGCGTGACGGAGGACGAATGCGAGCGCGAATGAGCGATCGCTTGAGTGCGAAGGAGTGCGACGACGTCGACGACGTCGCGCGCGCGCGGCGAAGCGCTTTGAGAGGTGGCGTGGAAAACAATGATGACGGCCTCGGCGGCGGTTACGTCCCGGGCGCGAGACGCGGCGGCGGACGCGGCGGCGGAAAGACGAGATTTATGACGATCGAGGACGAAGGATCGAGGACGAAGGATTGGGAGATTAATTGCAAAAGTGAGATGAAACATTGGGAGTGTTGTTCGATGGGCGCGCTCAAGCGTCGTCAAAGGTATCGGCGTCGATTTCAGGGTTCGACGGCGTCGCGTCTTGGATGATTTCGCTTTGAGATTTCGGCTTCAGTTTCGGTGGGACGGCGGAGGAGGCGGCACCGATCTTGGTTTGTGGCTTACCGCCTGACTTCGCGTGTTGCGCGATGAAATCGGGTACATCGATGCCTTTGACGTACCACTCGACGAATTCGTTGAGAGAGACGATGCCGTCTTCTTCTTTATCGAGCAAACGCAGCGCGATGTTGGTATCCATTTGAGTCACGTTGTGCCCCATCGAAGACAGAAGTGCTTTGAGTTTCTCGCCGTCGAGCTCGCCCGTGCCGTCCTTGTCGTGCTCGGAGAACAACGACGCGATTCGCATGGCTTCTCGGTCGCTGATTCCGTAATTTTCGCTCTTGAAGCCGAACTTGGATTGCGCGTTTGAGAGCTCAAAGTATGCCGCTAGGTTGTGCAAAGTGCTGTGTGTCGGAGTAATCAATTCCGCCTCTTCGTGTAAAGCGTCGCGAATGTCGTTCAAAATTTTCAAGACATGCATGGAACTCGTGGCTCGACGCATCGACGACGGCGTCATGGCGCTGATGATGTGCTCAGTATCGCCCAATCGCTGCGTCGCTTCGACGAATTTTCTCAAATCGGCAGTCTCAAAACTCACAAGACTGTAAATGTAGGCCGAAAGCAGGATGAAGTGCGCTGCGGTTTCGACTGCGAAGATAGCCCCCGCGACGAGAATCATTGCGAATGACAAGTACGCCAAAAACGTCGGGAAAATGGCTTCGTACGGGTTGTAATTCAAGTTTATGCTGAGCACAAACATCGAAACCGTCATCAACGCATTGAACGCTGTCGCGAAGAGCTCGACCGCAATCAATCCCACCGAGCGCTTCAGCACTATTCGTCGGAGATCGCGTGGGGTTTGAATGCCCAAGTCCACGAATCCACGGGCGATGATTGCTGCCGCGCGAGGGGACAGCGTTGCTCGCAAGATTTTCTCCATATCTTGAACGGCGGACACATCTTCATCGACCGCGGACTCGGCAGCTGTCGTCTCCTCTTTCGTCACCGGGATGTTCCACATCGTCTCCGCATCCTCGGCGGGAGGAATCACAGTCGCATCTTCGATGATGGTCTCGTCCTTCATTCGGTCGGCGGCGACGTCCATCTCGTCGCTTTCGGCGGCGCGCGCGCGCTCGGCGCGACGGCCGATGTTCATCATGTCCTTGAATTGGCTATGGAACGGCACACAAACGTTCCCGGTTCGCGGACGCGCGAGTGACGTGCGCGGAGAAGCGCGATTGACGGCGATACGAGTTTGCGGTCGCGGCTTGAGCGCGATTTTGGCGACGCTGTGGTGCATTCGGGCGTCGAGGAATGGAGTCGCGGCGAGCCATCGCGCAGACGAATGGGATGTTATTAAAACATCGTTCGTCGCGACGGCACGTGATGCCAAGGTTTTCTTTGCGATTGTTCACGCGCTCGAAATCATACGAGAGCGCAACGTTGATAAACATCTCTGCATGTCCAATTCATTACATCAAAAGCGCGCGCCCGTATCGTCGCACGCGTCTTGAAGCTGCCGATCAA
>Ga0222712_10002952_pt1 | contig 18994 bp, 34 predicted proteins | sample C33_657DmetaG_FD_165043 | JGI IMG/M metagenome (GOLD analysis project Ga0222712, IMG submission 165043) | Estuarine water microbial communities from San Francisco Bay, California, United States - C33_657D | ecosystem: Environmental > Aquatic > Marine > Unclassified | place: USA: California... | reverse complement strand
GGAGTTCTTAATGATGGTATCTTATCTTTTATACTTCTTAAAAAAGGTGGGGTCTTAATTTTTGACGATTATGAATGGGTTTACAAGGGGCAACCTGTCAAAGACGGTATTACTAAATTTGAACAGCTATTTGGTTTAACGCCTATTTATTCTGGCTGGCAAAGAATGTATACAAAAGAATACTAAGCTACTAGGGAGGTGATGGGCATCTCGCTGGTCTCATAAGCCGGTAAATCTAGTTCGATTCTAGATAGTAGCACCATTGCCCATTCGTCTAACGGTAGGACACTTGACTCTGACTCAAGTTATTGTGGTTCGAATCCATGATGGGCAGCCAATATGATAGAAAAAAATATATATAACATAACAAAAGATTTGCCTTTTATACAAATTGACTCTAATATCAATTTACAAAAGTTAATATTAGAGTATGAGCTTGTAAGCAAGCAATTTAACTACGAAAAATATAGAACAACTTATCCTAATGACTGGGTTAAAGAAAAATATGCTCGTAGCTGGTCGGGTATAAGTCTTATCAGTTCTGATGGTAGCCTTTACCGTGACATGTATGAAGGTGAAGGTGGTGCATCTATAAAGACTGAGCTTTCTTCTTTATGTCCTTACTTTTATGAAGTTATAGAACAACTAGGAGGGGGTAGTCTTAGAGCTCGTATTATGAGAATTACTCCTAATGAGTCTCTTATATGGCATAGCCATGTACATGATCATAGACAGCCAGAATGGCAACTAACTGTACAGGTGCCTATTATTATGCCAGAGCGGTTTGAATACTGTGTTGTACATAGCAGTGATTTCACAGAAGAAAAAAGACTTTTTACACCAGATCAATTTAATAAAATTGCTAGAAAAAAATTAATAGCAGGTAAGGCTTATATTTTCAATTCACATCATTATCATAATGTTTATAATTATAGTGATGAATATAGAATAACACTTATGTTGTATCTTGATTTAAGAGAGAAAAAAGTTCAAGATATAGTACAAGACAGCATAAATAAAATGTTATATGATTCTTTTGAGGGAGATGTCACATGAAGAATTTCTTCGCCTAGACTTATAAACCACCCTAATTTCCGTTGCATTTAATAAGCAAAACTACTATATTAAACAACGGAGAAAAAAATGTCAATCGAACTTAAAATTAAAGCAAAACACCTGGCTCTTGAACCTGCAATTATTCGCAAAGAAGAGCATAAACTACTTAAACAAATTAAACATATAAAAAGCTACCATCAAGTAAATGATAACTATGGTGACTTAGTTTACCCTATCCATAGCAAATGGTATAGTTTACATAGCCACCGTAAGTGGGATGTAAGAAACGAAGCGCGAGCTACCCATTTAGCACGTGCCTACATTAGAGGTATTCCTTATAAAAATGTAGAGTTTAAGAGAAATGAAGAATTTCTTTTTAAAACTCATATTGTACCTAGAATTTTTGCTATGGTAGCAAAATACGGAAATAGTCCAATTCGTAAGTATTGGAATGGTAAAGAAAATGATTTTAAACCTGAAGAGAAGAAAATTTTGCTTGATTCTATTCTCGAATGGTCTAAAATAGAAGAGTAACGCGAGATTAGCTCAGTTGGTAGTAGCGTCTGCTTTACACGCAGAATGTCGGGAGTTCGAGTCTCTCATCTCGCACCAGTTTTCTAGTTAGCATAGCGCTATCGATCTAGGCAGTGGGCCTCTGAAGTTATACGGGAGGTAAAGGGATTACCACACCTGAGTAGAAATACTCGCTAACTAGATTTTTTAATTTGGGATGACTACAGCATAGTCATAAAAACTTGCACCTGCAGCCTCGTGCTGCTCCAAAAGATCTAGAAATAGATCGGGCTCTTTCACCTTTTGAAAGATACTGCAGTAGGCGATAATTGGTACTGCGATAGTAAAATTAATGACCAGCCGATCATCCCGTAGTATTGACCCTAGAGCATGGCCTGGTTATGCAGGTGCCTCTAAAACACCGAATGCGGGTTCAAATCCCGCTAGGGTCACCAAGTTTTAGATTTCTTACAGCAAAAAACCTTTTAGGTAGCTCATTTGGTAGAGCATTTGCACTCAAAGCAAAGTGTAGCGGGTTCGATTCCCGTCCAAAAAAAAGAAATCTGTTGATTTAATTTTTAAACGTTACTATATTACATATAATGAATCAAGGATCAGTTCAGCATCTAAATGATTTGCATATATCAAAAAAAGATGATCCTGTTGAATTTAGATTCAGTTCCGCAACTTAAAAAAATCTTACTTGAAATAAGACAAAAAGATGAATCTGTAGAAAGGTGAAAAAAGATGAATACTTTTGTAAACGCTGTTATTAATCAAGAAGCTCGTACCGAGAATGGTATGAAGGCTTTGAAGTCTACTACTAGCGCTATCACTGACTTGTTCTTCAAGATTGGTGCTATGCGTGGTAAGAACGTAATCCCTTCTTGGACTGCAGCATATGTTGCAGATAAGGATATGGCTGGCCGTGTAGCACTCTGGGCACGTGATGTTCGCGGTGGTGCAGGTGAGCGTAAGATTTTCCGTGACATTCTTCTCGATCTTTCAAAGACTGATGGAGACCGTTGTGTTTCTATGATGAAGAAAGTTCCAGAGCTCGGTCGTTGGGACGACCTTCTCATCTTTGAAAAGGATTCTGCTGCAGAAGCAGTTGCATTTACTTTGATCGCTGATGCACTTGCAGATGGTAACGGTCTCTGTGCTAAGTGGATGCCACGTAAGGGTGACGTTGCAGTACGTCTTCGTTCTTTCCTTGGCTGGTCTCCTAAGTACTATCGTAAGCGTCTTGTTGAACTTACTAAGGTAGTTGAGCAGGATATGTGCGCTAACCGTTGGGATGAGATTAACTTTAATCATGTTCCTTCTGTTGCCTCTTCACGTTATAAGAAGGCTTTCTATCGTCATACCGACAAGTATAAGGAATGGGCTGCAAAGCTAGTTTCTGATAAGCCAGAAGAGCGTGCTGAGGTTAAGGTTAACGCAGGTGCTGTGTATCCTTATGATGTTATCAAGGGACTAAACGGTTTCGGAGAGTTTAGCGCAAGCAACCTTAACCATATCATCGCTCAGTGGGATGCTCTCCCTAACTACGTAGGTGAAGGTTCTATTCTTCCTCTCGTAGACGTGTCAGGCTCAATGACTGCACGTGTTGGTAAGAACGCTAATCTCTCATGTCTTGATGTTGCTGTCTCGCTTGGTCTCTACCTTGCAGATAAGAACAAGGGTAAGTTCAAGGATACGTTCTTGACTTTCTCTGGCAAGCCTGAGCTTCTCCACCTTAAGGGTAATATTGTACAGAAGGTTAACCAGATGTGCAAGTCTAAGTGGGAGATGAATACTAACCTTCATGCAGCTTTTGACAAGATCCTTAAGACTGCAATTGATGGTAATGTTCCTCAGGAAGAGATGCCACAGACTCTGCTTATTCTTTCCGATATGCAGTTTGACTCGTGCATCCGTTTTGACGACTCTGCTATGCAGATGATTGTCCGTAAGTATACTGAAGCTGGTTATGCAATGCCAAGCATTGTATTCTGGAACATTAATGCTTACGATAACGTTCCTGCAAAGTTTGATCAGCGTGGCGTAGCACTTGTGTCTGGTTTCTCACCTGCAATTGTTAAGTCAGTTCTCGCTGCAGACTTATCTAACTTTACCCCTGAAGCGATCATGCTTAAGACTATTATGTCTGAGCGCTACGATTACTAAAAGAGGGGCTCTAGAGCCCCTCTCCTACTTTAAGGTGTTAACATGATTAAAGTTGAAACAGGTTCTGATCTTATTGCCAGGTATGATAATGTCATACCTGAATCTATTTGTGAACGTATAGTTAATTATGTAACTGATAATATCCCTGAAAATAAAATTAAACAGGGTGATTTACCCTGGTTAAATAATGATAATATTCCATTTGTTAATATTAAAGATGTAGAAATAAAAAAGCTTATAGATGGTTATAGATTTCTACTTACTCAATTAGTATTTGATCATTATAAGCAAATAGTATTTCCACACTTTACTGATTTAGTTTTGTGGAGAGAAGGCATGAAAATGTCTTTCCACAAAGATAATGGATATGAAGGTAAGAACGAAGAACAATTTAGACCGCGAACATATAGCATGGTTGTATATCTAAATCATGATTATGAAGGCGGAGAGACTATAATTAAGATTAATAATACTTCTGAATACATAAGCACACCTAAACAAGGGTCTATAGTTATTTTTAAAAGTAATGAAGAGTGTATTCACGGTGTTAACGAAGTAACTGAAGGTACAAGAATTACGCTACCTATTTGGTTTGCTACTGAAATAAAAGAATGTGAAACTATGTTAGGAAAAATAAATGATCGTCTCGTTAGATTATGATGATACATATACCCGTGATCCAGAACTCTGGAATCAGGTAGTAACACTTATGAAATCAAGAGGACATACTGTATATGTAGTATCAGCTAGATACGATCGTCAAATGGATGAAGTATATAATTCAGTTGGTAGTATTATAGGTAGAGGCAACTGTTACAGCACTAATATGCAACAGAAACGTGAGTATATGGCAAAAGAATATGGCATTTTTATCGACGTGTGGATAGATGATATGCCAGAGATGATTGTTGAAAAAGACAGCTATACAGGTGGTCTAATTTTAACTAATAAATTTGACCCTGATAAATAATAGGTGATCTTTGATTACAGCTTATTATGGTGTGTTTGATAGTAAACTTAAGAAGCTTAAAGAAAAGCTTAAAAAAGAATTACAAGAAACAAAAGAAAAGCGAAACAAAAAGCTCATAAAAGACTTTCTTAAAGAAGCAAAACAATTAAGAAATATTCTTAAGAAAATAGGTAATAATCATAAGATCAGTTGTCCTAATTGTAAGCATGAATTTAATCCCTAAGGTGTTATATGGAAGATCTTGAAGGTATTGCATGGCGCTCAGCAAAAGAGGATGACTTATGGATCTTTGATAAGCTTATAGTATCTCGTAAGCTAGGCTATACTTGTGGTCCTGCAGGCACAGATGTACCTGAACCTGGTAATTACATTGTAAGACCGTGTGTAAATATACCTGGCATGAGTAGAGACGCTCAATTTCAATACATTAAAGACGATACAAGACATCTACCATCAGGTCATTTCTGGTGCGAGATATTTGAGGGTGAACATCTTTCAGTAGATTATAAAGATGGTAAACAAGTTTTAGCTGTGCGTGGTTACAGATCACCAGATAATCTTTACAGATTTACCAAATGGGAAAAAGTAGATGGTATATATCCTATACCTTTAACATTTTATAGCTTGATTAAAAAATACGAATATGTTAATATTGAATATATTGGTGGAAGAGCAATAGAAGTACACTTACGCCATAATCCAGATTTTATACATGATAACACTGTAGCTTATCCTGTATGGAATGATACTACAGAAGAAGAAATAGATAGATTTATTTCTAATTCAAATAAACCGTTGAAATATATTCATTCCCCTGATTATCTTAGAAAGGGGTTTTGGATTGATTAATAAAATTACTTTAAATAATGAGACAAAAGAATTTTATAAATTAAATTTTCCAATTTATTATCAACTAATTAACTTAAACGAGCAACTTTTTGTTATGTCTGATATTATAGATCAGATAGGCGAGGTAACTCTATTTAAATTTTTTAAACCACATCGTATTATAGAGTTGGGAGCAGCTACAGGTAATTGGTGTGTAATAATGAATTCATTATCTGATAAATCCATAGAGCAACATTTTACATTAGTTGAAGATTTCTCTTGGCATAATACAGAAATTAAATTAGATAAGCAATTTGCTATAAATTATAATTTTCCTAAAAATAAAATAGAATTAGAAAATAATATAGCTAATTATATTAAAACATTTAACGTTATAGATAAAAGTGTTGAGCAGCTAATTCAAGAAGATTTAGAACAAAAAGTAGATCTTATTAGAATTGATTGTGATATTAAAGATATGATGCAATGGGATAAAGTTTTAGAATGGATTGATCGTAACGGATCAGATAATTTAATAGTATTATCAGATGATATAAGATCTACTTCAGCGCCACATCGAATGCTTATAATGCAGCAGTTAGTTGCGCAAGGTAAATTTAGATTAATGTGGATAGGAGAAGATACTGCCGCCTGGTGCCGAATTAATATAATTGAAAAGGTGTATGGGTGGTTTGATTATCTTTTAAATTCTAATGAGCACAAATTAATGAGTATAGATAAACGCAACGTTATGCTCTATGGATTTAAACAGGAATACTTACATACTAAAAGAACAAGATATGAATAATATATTGTTTTAACTTAAGGAGAGAGAAATGCTACGTAAAAAAATGAATGTAGATGAAGTAGCTGAATTTATTCGTAACCAGACACCAGAGACAAAGATTTATATCGGCGGCGACTCAGAAAGATTCCAGATTGACGGAACCTGGTATGCGGATTATACTCTCGCAGTAGTTGTTCATATCGACGGTAAGCGCGGCTGTAGAATCTTTGGTGAAGTGTCACGTGAAAGAGACTACGATCAGCAAAAGAATAAACCTCGTATGCGTCTTATGAATGAAGTATATAAGATTGCAGAGCTTTACTTAAAGCTTGCAGAGGTGCTTGAAGATCGTCATGTAGAAGTTCACTTGGATATTAATCCTAATGAACATCACGGCTCTTCTTGCGTTATTAACGAAGCAGTAGGTTATATTCGTGGTATGTGTAATGTTGTACCTATGGTAAAACCAAATGCGTTTGCAGCTTCTTATTGTGCTGATCGTCTTAAAGACATCATGCAGCATAAAGAGGTTGCGTAAAGCGGGCGTGGTATATGGGTGGTGCCTCAGCCTTCCAAGCTGATGAGGATGGGTTCGAATCCCACCGTCCGCTCCACTTTAATAAAGAAGAAGCGTTCTGGAACTGGTTTAATAGTTTATCTAAACTAGAAAGAGAACGCTTCTATTATTTTAAAGAAGATATGGCAAAAATTTATTTTGAAAATAAGATATTGCCTATTCTTATTAACAATAAGCGTCTATAGTCCAACTGGTAGAGACACTAGACTTAGAATCTAGGTGTTGGGGGTTCGAATCCCTCTAGACGCACCATTATAAAGGCTATTATCATGATAAAAATAACTGGAATAGCATTAGCATCCCTTTTAACTTCTGCGCAAATACAAGAACCACCAAAAGATAAGCTTACCGGTGAGAGTAAATCTTTGTGTGGTGTATACGAAGAAATGAAAAAATTTCTATTGAAGGAATATGGAGAGCTTCCTTTTATAGATATGATTACTACAAGATACGGTGCACAACTCCAAATGTTTGCAAACCCCAAAACAGGCACCTGGACGGTAATAGCAGTAGATATAGCAGAAAATAAAGCTTGTTTAATTGATACAGGGTTAAATCTTATGCCTTCTGAATCGGATAAATCTAATTTATAAATACATTAAATTAGCTTAACCAAGGTTATAGACATGGCTTATCAAAGAGTTACACCAATTTATGATAATGAAGCTATTAAAAGTGTAGCACTACAAATTATTGATGAAATTAAAGTAGAAGCACCAGAAATTTTAAATAGTTTAGTTACTATTACATTACTCCAGATTAGAGATCAAGTAGGCATATATGATTACGGTGAATTATCAGAATCTATGAGTTTTTATAAAAATATTTCTAGAGGTGTAATTTACAATGCTACTATATATTCTAATAATGAAAATAAAATATCAACCATACCTCTAGAAGGTTATAATTATTCTCAAGAAATATATTATTTAATCGCATCAGGCGCAACAGTACCTAACCCCTATCAGTTTTCTTGTGTGTGGTTAAATATTATACCAGAAAATTGTTTTTTAGGTAACTATGCTACACAAATACCAGGTATTAGATACTATCAACAAATATATAACACCTCTGCTAATAAAAATATTTTATTAAATAATGAAAGCGTAGTTATTAACGATAATGAAGCTTTTTTATATGACCCTTCTAAAAGCATTTATATTCCAACTATAGAAAGTAATACAATTAATATAGGTCTTGTAGGGGACAATTTAGAAAGAACTTTAGAAAATTGTATAAATGCTAACCCTTGGCAAGTTATTAATTAATGAAAAGCTTATATCAATTTATTAACGAGCAAAAATCTTCTAAGCAAGAAGCAAAATATCAGGCACACCCACATAATGGGCAAGTGTGTAAAAACTGCACTATGTGGCGTCCTCCTAATAAATGCTCTGCAGTAGCGGGAGATATTGAACCTGACGGCTGGTGTGAGTGGTATAAGAGATCTAAAAGAGCTTTTTAATAAATTATGAAAGATTATGAAATTTTTATTGATCTAGGTATACCAGGCTGGATAAATCAAAAAGATATTATAAGTATTTGTAAATTTATACATAGTTATAATCCTAAAAGTATATTAGAGCCTGGTCCTTTCGGAGGAAGGCTTACAGCAAGTATTTGCAAAACATTTCCGGGTATTTTAGTAACTGCAGTAGATGCATTTATTTTTAGAAATCAAAAACTACTACCAGAACTACTTTTAAAAGAAGGCTGGTATACGTTTGATAAAAAATATTACGGGTATAATCTTAATATTGAGTTTTTTAAAGAAATTCACAATTATTTAAATTTAACTTTAATAGAAAAAAATTTCTTAAATTATAATTCTAGACATGATTTAACAGTTTTTAGTATAACACCAGATAAATTACCTTTACCTGTTCCAGAAGCATTTAATAATAGCGAGTTTTCTAACTACTCACCAACATTAATTAAATTTATGGATCATGCGCTAGAGTGCTCTAATACTGTAATTGGTAATTTTAAATCACTCGGTTCAAAAGAAGACGATTGGTATAGAGAATTAATTAATAACTATAATTTAGAAGTTTTTGATGGTTGTTATAGAGTTATAAATAAAAAATAATATGGAAAGATGGCCGAGTGGCCGATGGCACCTCACTGCTAACGAGGCGAACCGAAAGGTTCCGTGGGTTCGAATCCCACTCTTTCCGCCAAACTATGGAGGTATTAAATGCGCGATAAGGCGTTTAGACGTTTCCAAGAATCAAAAAAGAAAAAATGGGTTAAAAAACATTTTCAACATTATAGAATGAACGAGCTCTCTGACAGGGATATAGGAATATACGCGCATAGCCCAAAAATGTGTTCATGTTGGATGTGTGGTAATGCTAGAGAAATAGAAGGGGATACTCTTCAAGAGATTAAAAATAAAAATATATTAAAGCAAGAATTAAATGATGAGTATAGACTATGAAAATATCTTTAAAGATAATAATTTAAAGAAATATTCAGAAGGCTACCACAATTTTTACTCAACCGTTTTATCAGATAAAAATATAAATTCTATACTACATATTGGATTTAATGATCCTTTAAGTTTAAAATTGTGGCGTGGTGTGTGGCCAAATGCAAAGATAGACGGAATTTTTCAAGAAGAACTTCCATTATACTACAATGAAAATTTTAAAATTTTTTCTCATAACCCTATAAATGCTGTTAATGCAAAAATTATTAAAAATAATTATGATTTAATAATAGACGATGGTAATCTGTTATGGAAAGATAAGATAAGAACTATTTACAATTACTTCAACAAAGCTAATAAATTTTATATTATTGAAAATATAATGGGCGAATATGCTTTAAAAAAGATCTTTAATGGCTGCCCAGATCTGTATTTAACAGATCATTTTATTTTTAATACCAATAAGCCAGCATCATTCTCTTTTAGAGAAAATGATGTAAGAATTGAAGAAAAAAATTCTTCTTATAAAGTTCTTTTTATAAACGCAGAATCTAGTAACTATGCAAAAAGAGCTATTATTAGTGACTCATTTAAAGAAAGTATGATTTATGATTAATTTTGCTCAAGCCTTTAAACAAGCTGGCACCGATAAATTTGTTCATGAATATCACCATTATTACGAAAAAGTAATAGATAAATCACAAGTTAATTCTTTACTTGAAATTGGCGTTGCTTATGGGCATTCACTTAGAGCATGGAGATTAGTATGGCCCGATGCTCTAATAGAAGGTATGGAAGTTACTAATATTTCAGAAGAAACAAGAGATAATTTTAATGTATATAAGTTAAGTTCTATTAATATTAATGAAGCTAGATTAATTAATAAAACTTATGATATGATTGTAGATGATGGAGATCATCATTGGCAAAGTCAACTCTTAACATTCTATAACTTCTATTCTAAGGCTAATAAATACTATATAATAGAGGATATGTTAGGCGAGTATGGGCAAAATAAACTTTTGGAAAACCTTCCAAAGGAAGTTCTAGCTAAATCCTATGTATATGATAGTTTAGGCCCTAAAAGGACCTTTGTGCATTCAAAAAACATAGAGAAGGATGCATCGCATAAAATTCTTCTCATAGTAAAGTAAGGGGTTTTTTTATGAGAAGAATAACATTAGGATTAATATTTTCTTTTTTCTTACCAATTATAGCATATGCTAATGTTATAGACGATAAATGTGCACAGCATGCATATAAAGGTGCACCTAATATTCAGCAAGATACAGATTTTGTTTATCTTTGCCGTAAAGGCTATGCAGTAGCCTATAATTTAAAATTTAAAAATCCAATTTACGTTATTGAGCATGTTTCTAAAGAAAGACTTGGAGACGAGCCTCGTACAGAAGATTTTAGACCAGATTTAGATATTAAGCCTGAACATCAGGCTACATTACAAGATTTTAGCGGAGCAGGGTATGATAGAGGTCATATGAGTCCTGCTGCTAATAACGGTTCTAACAAGGAAGCGATGTCTGAATCGTTCCTTCTTTCTAATATGGTTCCACAGAACCCAGGAAATAATAGAGGTATTTGGAAGCAATTAGAAGTTAATGTTAGAAATTGGGTAGTAAATGGTAGAGATTTGTATGTTATACAAGGCCCTATCTTTGATGAGGGTTACAAGACAATAGGCCCAAATAAAGTAGCAGTTCCTACTCGTCTATATAAAATTATAGTTGATAACGAATCAGGAATAATGCTTGCATTTATTTTCCCAAACGATAAACTAGAGGTTAAGGATCTTCCTAAATTTATAGTTTCAGTAGACGAAGTTGAAAAAGCTACTAACATAAATTTTAGCCCTAAATTGACGGAGGGGGAAGAGGTATTAGAAGCTGTTAGAAGCAGTCTTATCTTTTTTGAAGAACCTAAAATTCAACAATAGTCCTTCTTTTATACAGGGAGCTAAAGAAGCGGTTTAAGCAACCCGTCACAACAACACTAATAAGGAGACGAAATGAAGAAACAAGTATTAGCTCTGGCAACAGGGCTCAGCCTTTTGGTTTCTGCATCAAATGCTTTTTCAGGAGAAAAAACTACTAGTGTATCTGATATTCAGGATGCGGTAGTCGTATTTGCAGAAAAACATAACGTACCTAAGAGTTTTGCTCTTGCTTTGGTCAAGGTAGAGTCAAACTACAACCCACAAGTAAGAGGTGCGCACGGTGAGTATGGTTTAGGCCAAATTAAATGCTCAACTGCACGTTCAGTAGGTTTTAACGGTAAGTGTTCCCAACTACTGGATGTTTCTACTAATTTAGAATATTCAATGCGTTATCTTAGAGTCGCATTAGATAGAGCTAATGACAATACATGCCACGCGGCAACGCTTTATAATTCAGGGGTTGATAATAAACCTCGCAGCTCTAGATATTGCAAGGTAGTATTGGCTTCACTCTAATGAGAAAGCTATTACTAGCAACATCAGTTTTAATCTCAGCAGGAGTTTTCAGTGCTCCTGCTGAGGCAACCACTCTAGTTGAATGGTTTCAGAGCAAAGTAAACAATAACAACGGTGTTAGAGTTATTTCTAGCAACGATAATAAAAAAACTACACCATGCAAAACTAAGAAGTGTAAAGCTAAGTTAGCAGAGTTTAAAAAGAAGAAGAGAAAGGTTGCTAAAAAGCAACCAGTTGTTAGATACGTTAATAACTTCACTTCCGAAAAAAACGATGTAATTGAACCTAACACTTACACAAAAGTTGATAGTAATAATAAAATTATTTCTCTTGCTGACAACTATGTTGGTTATTCTGAAAAGAGAAATAGAAATGAGCTTCGTAAGAAGTTAAATATTGATCCTGTGCGCACTCCCTGGTGCGCAGGATTCGTAAACTATGTATTAGAAAGTACAGGTTATAGATCTACAGATAGTTTATTGGCGTCGAGCTACTCTAACTATGGTAAGAAAGTAACTTCACCTTCTTCTGGAGATATAGTTCTTCTTAAGAGAGATGGTGGTAGTGGAAGACATGTTGGGTTCTTTTATGGTTATGTAAAAGAAAACGGTGTAAAGTATGTTGTGGTTCTCGGTGGTAATCAGAACGGAACAGTTAGTATAAAGAAGTATCCTGCAAGTATTATTGTAGGATTTAGAAAACCAGTAAAGAAAAATTTTGCTTAAGGAGGTTACATGAATGACTACTAGTACTTGGGGGTATCATCTTCTACTTGACTGCACAGCTGGAAAGCTAGATGCAGTTAGAAGTAAAGAAGTTATTACTAAATTTGTCAAAGAGCTTGTAGTAGCTATTGACATGACACCATATGGTGAACCATGGGTGGAGCGTTTTGCTACTCATGATGCAGATAAAACTGGTATTAGTTTTTGTCAGATGATTGAAACTTCTAATATTACAGGGCATTATATTGATAAAGATGGCAATTTTTATCTTGATATTTTTTCCTGTAAAGAATTTAATAATGATACAGTTATTGGTTTAGTAGAAAAATATTTTAATCCAGAAAAGATTAGAATGCATTATATTTCACGTGATGCTTAATTAGAGGTTTATATTATGAAAGTTTATATGGGTCGTTACCCATCTAAAACTAATAAAGAGCGCAAGATTCGAGTCCAGATCGATAAGTGGGATACTTGGGGAATGGATCATACTCTTGCGCTCATTATTCACCCTATGCTTATTCAGCTTAAAAATACTAAGCATGGATACCCCTTCACTGATCCAGAAGATGCTCCTTCTATTGGCGAAGGTTCTAGAGAAAATGATTACGATTTTGATTCCAATGCAGAAAAGCGCTGGGATTGGATTCTTGATGAAATGATCTGGGCATTCTCACAAATTGTAGATGAAGACGCAGATATGCAGTTTCATTCTGGAGAGATTGATTTTGAATCTAAAGAAATAGAAGTAAACGGACAAAAGCTCTTCGAGCTTGTTCACGGACCTAAACATACTCATACTTTCGATAAAGAAGGTTATGATAAGTGGAGCGAACGTAAAAGCAATGGACTTAAACTCTTCGGAAAATATTTCCAAGCCCTCTGGGACTAATCCACATAACTATTCTATTGATTTCCTTAAGAAATCTGCTTTCATAGATGAAATTAATTGTGTTCTCAAAGTAAAAAATTCAGTTGATTTATTTCCTGTTATAGATTATCTTGAGAAAAGAATTAAAGAGATCAATGATCTCTACAAGTAATTCGAAGTGGGTGTTGGTACACAGGGAGGCCTTATAAACCTTTCAGCGCCGGATTAGCGTTCTCGACTCGGTTCGAATCCGAGCACTTCGACCATTTTAGGTTTTGTTAATGAAGAAAAAAATAGAAGTTCAAGATCATTGGCGAAATGAATTGACAAAACTTCGTTGTTGGTTGTCAGGGTTTAGTGAAGGAAGACAAATACCTGGCCAACTACAATATATGGTTCCAGGAGAGCTTGTTCTTAAGCAAATTATATCGGCTATTGATGACTCTAAAAATAAGTCTAGCAAATAATATATTTGATCCTACAGAAGAAAAAACAGACCTGTGGGTTAGGGATATATTTAATAATAAAAAAAATGGGACTTTTATAGAAGGTGGAGCTGGCGGATACAGTAATTGTATTAGTCTTGAGAAGCAGCTTGGTTGGATAGGAGTTGCAATAGAGCCTCATACATTTAGTTTTGAAAAAATAAAACATATTAGAAAAAACCCTTTGAATAAATGTTTATATTCATATACAGGTACTGTAGATTATTTAGAATGTTATGAAAAAATAATCGGTAAAACTAATAGTTACGCGAATCAATGGGATACGTCATATTTAAGCGGTATCCCAGATCATATTAACACAATACATAAAGAGGAAGTCTTTAAGTTTGGTAAATTGGTAAAGAAAGATTGTATAACTTTAGAAGATGTAATTATACAATACAAACTACCAGATACTATAGATTTTTTAATGTTAGATATTGAAGGTGCAGAAAAAGAAGTACTTAAAGTATTTCCCTTTAACAAATACAAATTTAATTCTATGTGTATAGAAGGTGGGCATGAATATTCCGAATTTCTCTATAATCATAATTATATAATGGTAGAGAATCCATTTAGAACTCCTAATACACAGTTTACTGAATATTGTTTTATACATAAAAGTTTATCTCCAATTTATAAATATAAGATATATTCTTTAGAAGAAGCAAAACAAGACTTTAATATTATTCCCGGTGGCATTTATTACAGTAAGAGATAATAATATGGCTTATAAGACTGTAGAAGTTGAAGTAGATTGCGATCTTGATGATTTTGATGATATCGAATTAATCTATGAGCTAGAATCTAGAGGTGCTACTTTTAAACCTGATTCTATATACAAGCTTTACAGAAATTATATTACACTCTCTCCTGAAGCTTTTAATAAAGAATTGAAAGCTTTTTTTAGGGAGGAACTAGGAGTTTTTGAGTATTAATATGGGTAATAAAAATATATTAGATCCTTCTCTTAAAGAAGAAATATTTACATATTGGTCAGAAGACAAAAGAAAAAAAGCAGTTCTAATGAACAGTTATGGCGAACCAGAAATTCATTTTTTTAATAATGGTGAACTGGAAGCTATAGAAAATTATGAAAATCATTCTATGCGCTTTTATGAAGATGCAGCTGAAAACTATGTATTAGGTGTTAAAACATTTTCTTAATTTAATAGGTCCCATAGCTCAACTGGATAGAGCACCAGCCTTCTAAGCTGTAGGTTCGTGGTTCGAGTCCACGTGGGATCGCCATTTTTAGGTGTTATATGATTGTTAATATAGTAGATCATAGATCTAACAAATACAACGTGCATATTGATGCAGTATTTGAACCATCACAACACGATAACTCTATTGAAGGTTCTACTAAATTTACATGGGGTGCAAAAGAGTTTTGTTATGATGATCTATGTAACACAACAATAGTAGAAGCAATAGAATACGCTAATAATAGATATGAATGTCCTACAACTCTCTTCATGTATGATGTAGATGTTATGAGTACAGAAAAATTACGCTAAAGTAATTTTTTGTTTAACAATTTCCCAAGTAAAGTTTAATACTTTTTTTTGACTAAAATCATTACGATCATACCTATCTTGTACTATAGATATAAGACTAGGTAAAGCTTTATATCTTTCAGCAGGTTGAAAAAACATTTTTTCTTCTTTATCATCATAATCAGTCTTTAAATGATCATTACTTAGTATTACTTTTCTTGCTAATCTGTAATGTTTTGGTCTTACTATAGATCTTAAATCTTTAGCAGGATATATTCTTTCTAAATTACTAAAAAAAATTTTATCACCATAATGTATATTAACAAAATCTTCGTCGTACCCTTTGACAGACCAAAAAGCGTTTTTATGTATTAAGGGTGCGTTTATATCAAATTTATAAATAGTATTAGGGTCTAAAGGTAAAGCAAGATCCAAGTCTATAGATAATAGGTCTACATCAAGATCTATTAAAAAGTTCCATTCAGATTTACTAATATGCATTCCTAGGTTTCTTGCACCATGAGAATTAAATCCTAGATCTTCTTTTATTTTTACAAGTGTTATTCCTGTTAAATCTAAATTTTCTAAAGCTTTTTCAACAGGTATACTTTGTGAACCATCATCTACTAAAATCATTTTTAATTTAGGATATTTTTCTTTTAATTTAAAATAATGATTAACTCGCCACCTTACAAAGAGAGTTTCTCTCGGCGACTTATCAAAATATGAACTTATAATAGTGAGATCCATATGTCCAACGTTAAAATTGTAGGTATGACTAAACCGGTAGGGTTTGCATTAACAGGTGAAATACAAACACCAGAAGATTTAGTATCTTATATTGCTAGGGTTTCTAATCCAAGCAACCAGCAAAATACGCTTACTGCTGAGCGTCTTCTTAAATATTTAGTAAAACATAAACACTGGTCTCCTTTTGAGATGGTTAATGTTGTCATAGAGATTGAAACTACTCGTGATATCGCTCGTCAGATTCTTCGTCACCGTTCTTTCTCTTTCCAAGAATTCTCTCAACGATATGCAGATCCAACTAAGGATCTTGGTTTTGTTACAAGAGAAGCTCGTCTCCAAGATCATAAGAATCGTCAGAACTCAATTGAGACTGATGATCAAAATCTTAGCAAACTTTGGCAAGTTAAACAATCTCAGCTTACCCATGAAGCTAGGCTTGCATATAAGTGGGCTATTGATAATGGAATTGCAAAAGAACAAGCTCGTGCAGTACTACCTGAAGGTTTGACTGTTTCTCGAATGTACATGAATGGTACTCTTCGCTCATGGATTCATTATTGTGATTTACGCATGTCTAACGGTACTCAAAAAGAACATAGAGAAATTGCAACTTCTTGCTGGAATCTTATAGTTAATGAGTTTCCTGCACTCTATGAACTCTTTGAAAACATTGAGTAATTTTTAGGAAAAAAACAGTGGATTTTATTACTTCTCTATCATATATTAATAATATGGAAACGGAGAGGAAATAAATATGATTGCTGAAGATATTCGTGTTGGCGATCGCGTCCGCTGGAATTCTAGCGCTGGTTGGGTTCGTGGAGAAATCAAGGACTTTTACATGGCTAAAGATTCCCTTGGTCGCCCGCAGCCTCGTATGATTATCTCTATTTTTGAAGATAATAGGGAGCATACTATGAGTTTGTGCGCTCATCGTGATTATCTTTCTATGATGAAATTTCGCGTAATCTTCCGAGACAATCATAACGAGATTAGGGGAGCGGCATGATACAGTTTAGAAATACGAAACTTATTAAGCCTAAGCAATTAGAATATCTTAAAAGTCTAGGATCTTTTGTCCTTGAAAAATTCTTTAATGAAGATAAACGCGATTCTTTAAATATTAAAGTGACCTTTAAGAAAGGCCTTTTTAAAGAGGAAAACATGTACGGTAATTGTATCTGGGAAGATAGTCATCATCGCCCAGAGGAATTTACTATGGAGATTGAGCCTGATCAAAAAACAGGTTTGCTGCTAAATACCTTTGCGCATGAATTAGTTCATGTCAAGCAGTGGGCTAAAGGTGAATATTACCAGCTCATTAGGGAGACTAACGTATATAAATTTAATGGTCAGCGTGTTGATGTAGATAAGGTTGACTATTGGGACACTCCGTGGGAGATTGAAGCTCACGGTCGCGCTATCGGGCTAGTAGTTCAGTGGGCCCGTAAAAATAACCTCAAAGGAAAGTTCGATCTTGAGGTTTAAAGTAATCACAAAGGAGTAATTTATGAAGAATCTAATTATCGCTGCTTTTGCAGCCGTTGCTGTTTCTACTGTTGCCTATGCAGCAGATCTTCCAAGGAAGGACATTGCACCAGCTCTACCTGCAGCTCCAGTAGCTACACAATTGCAGCATGTAGTTTCTAGTGGTGTAACAACCAATTTTGAAGCTGGAGAATATGGTGATATTTCTAGCCTAGAGTATACACTTGGTTATCACTATCTCGGTATTGGTAATGGTGTTTCTGTTGGTGGTAATATTATTGCTTCTTCAAGCACAGATATTAGTGATATTGAAGCTAAGCGAGTTGAAGCTGATATCCTATGGTCTCAGCCAGTAGGTTTCGGTATTACAACTAATATCGGAGGCGGGCTTGGTTACCGTCTATCTGAAGAAGAGCCATATTTCAAGCTCAATTCAGGGTTTGACTACGCACTTAATGATGTTGTAACATTGAATGCAGTAAGCTATCAGTTCCGTGATACATTTGAAAATAACTGGCAGTCTCATGAAGTGGGGACTGGTGTTACTGTAAAGGTTGTAGATAATGTAAGCGTTTCAGGGCGAATTGCTCGTTCATTTGATGAAGATTTGAATTCAGATGAAGATAAGATTACAGTCGGAGCTAATTTTAGTTTCTAATCTAGGGGGCTTCGGCCCCCTTTTTTATTGCCTTTTTACCTCTTATATACTATTATTATAATGTAAATGGAGGATATATTATGAATCAACGTGCTGGTAAAACTCATGCTGCATCGCCTCGCGATAACGACTACATTACGCTTCGCGCGCTAGTCAACTTTTGTGAAGCTGCTCAGAAAGACCTTACTAAAGAAGGTGATGAAGACGCTGCGTTACGTTTTGAGATTCTCGCAGACTATCTTCGTAATGAATATAAAGGTGGGTTTAATTACAAGCCTACTATGATTGGTCTATAACTTAACATACAGCATTTATATAAGGGGGTAGAATTCTACCCCCTTTTTTTATATTATAAATAATGTATTAGCTTAGGAGCGGATACATGAAAACATTTTTTCAATTTATTATTGAACGTGCACCAGATGCACTAGAAACAACTAAAAAGCCTACAGTAATGGCTAATTATGGGGTGAATGCTGAAAGACATATAAGACAATATGCATCTCCTGACAAAATTGCATCTACTCATTATACATTAGATAGAAATGCTGGTAATTTAGAATCAGGTTCAAAAGTTAAAATACATAGTATTGAAAAGCATGAATCAGGTAAGTATCATGCTATGGTATCTAGTCCCGATAACCCGTCAGAAAAACATGTAGTACCTCTTAGTCACATACAGAAGCCAGTACAAAGAGGTGACATTCGTAAAAAAGAAAG
>Ga0222712_10002951_pt1 | contig 18996 bp, 17 predicted proteins | sample C33_657DmetaG_FD_165043 | JGI IMG/M metagenome (GOLD analysis project Ga0222712, IMG submission 165043) | Estuarine water microbial communities from San Francisco Bay, California, United States - C33_657D | ecosystem: Environmental > Aquatic > Marine > Unclassified | place: USA: California... | reverse complement strand
ATTTATGAGTGACACGGCGTGTCATCTTGTGGTCTCGTTGCTTCGTATACTTCCCTCCACCCAAACGCCTACAGGTTTTTCCCTTGTATGTCTTACGCGAGCAACCGCTCTTGTAATACGCCAAATGGGCCATGTAGCCACGATAACTCTTGATTGGAACCTTTGCAACTGCAGACAATTCGTGAAGAAGTCCATACATCCACTTGGTATAGGTTTTTTGATTCTTCAAGACGGGTTCGTGAGCTTTGAGGTAGGATTGAAATACACTGCGGAAGCTTTCAAACGGATACGCATCGGCTAAATGATGAATGAACTCGCGTTGAGTCGACATGTCTCGCGGTTCGGGTTCGGCTGGAAAGTTATACGCAATCGCCATCAAGAAGTCTCGTCCAGGTACTGCGATCGGTTTCATGGCTTCGTACTGTCGTTTCACGTCTTCGAACTCGGGGTCTGCCTCGGGACAAATCACCGAGGGGTCCTCGGAACACTGCCGCCGAAGCTTTCCGTTGACCTTATTGTGTAGGTCGTAGAGCCACCGACCATAAGGTTTGGAGGGAGGGTGTGCTTTCACAAACTCGGTCGTCGAGGCGCGGCAAAACGCACACGGCAACACATCCTTCATATCGTCCAATACATCGCGGGGAGACGGCGATTGAAAGGCAATCAAGTGGAATAATTGCCATCCCGAAGGCCCCCAGAATCGGGTATCCATTGTTCACTTACCTCCAAAAGATTATCCATGCTTCTAAACAAAATGTTAGACACAAAGGATATCATCATTCTCACAGCGGCAGTCTACCTCGGTTCAGTGGTGTCTCGATTCTTCTCCGCACTCACGGACGGTATCATCGCCCCTCTCCTTGCCCCTCTCGGAAGCAAGGGCTTGACCGAATCTGTCGTGGTCGTCGGCGGTGTCACCCTCAAGACTGGCGAGCTCTTGGCGGCTACCATTCAGCTCATGATTTCCTTCGCCATCGTCGTCTATGCGATTGGAATCCTCCGCACCTACTACCTCTCCAAGATCGGTGCAAGCCGAACGGCGTAAGAAGGAAAAATAGTTTAATAGAATAATGAGTTGGTTCTCTTCGTTTCCATCACCCTTTAAGCCCACAGACCCTGTTGCAGCCGCACAGGCCAAAGTGGATTCCGCACAAGCTGCATTAACTAAGGCAAAAGAGGAGGTGACTCGTCTCGAAGGAGAGTTGAATACTGCAACTACCGAGTTAAGTCAAGCCAAAAACACCGTTCCGCTTGCTAACACCGTCGATGGTGTTCGAGGTGGACGTCGTAAGCGCACCTATCGTAACAAAGAGAAGAGACCCGCTAAACGCCGCCGAAACGGAAGGCGGTCCATCCGTTCCTAGGGTACTTACCGAATCGTTCTTCCAATCGCTTCTTCAAGTCCGTCGCACTTCCACGATGGCCCAACTCGTTCTGACGTTTCCACTCCTGGAAGGTCGAAGACACATCATTCCATGACACCGTATTTCCCTCAATCAGTTCGTCAGTATGTGCATACTCGCGAATGAATCGAGCAATGATGTCTGAATCGTCCTGGTACTCGTTGGTGTACGCATCGACTTCTGCAGGTGGAGACAGCTTTCCAAGTCCTTTGCCTTCAGTGTAGAGGTGAATCAGGTAGCTCATGAAGCAGGTCGCCCACTCGGAAGACAACACCTTTTGCTGAATTGTTTCATCCACCATGTACTGGTTCGGTCCTTGTGGGTTCATTACGAACTTGGACGGAAAGTGAACCACCTTCAATCGTCGCCAGGTACCTCCGTCATTGGTGTTGACAGGTGGCTTCTCGTTACATGCCAAGTGCATCTTGGCTTGGACGTCAAACTCTACAATCTGCTTGGAACCCGCAAACAAGTCACGTCCCGAAACCTTCTCGCAACTGGTCAACTCCTTGAGAACACCTGTAGACAACGGTTCTCCTTCGTCAGGCTCGGACATCATCACGAAGCGACGACCCTTCATGCGAATCAACTCCGGAGCAGCCGCACCTGCTTTGTTACGCTTCTGTGTGAACATCGCCACGTTCACCTTGTAGCAGTAGTCCCCCATCGCGGTGGCCATCAAGTTCAACAACATCGACTTGCCGTTTGAACCGTTACCCGTCATAATCATGAACCGAGGTTGGAAGACACCCGAGATACAGGTCGCAAGGTGCTTGAGGAAGAACATACGAACACTGGGGATGGGTAAGATTCGTTCAAGGAAGGTACTGAGGTCTTTCCAGCAGGCGAATTCGTGATACTTCATGTCAGGCTTGTAGTCGATGTTGGTGCACATGCTGACATAGTCGTCCGGTCGACCCTCGCGGAAAGTCTGGGTCAATGTGTCGAACATTCCATTGTTGAAGGCGATGATGTGCTTGTTATCGTCGAGCTTCTTGGAGAACTCTGCGTCATGGAACAGGACTTGGCACTCGCGCATGATGTTGTTCTTGAATGCATTGCTCTTGAGCTTCAATCGTACGGCAGAGTACTGCTTCATCTTCTTCTCGGACTTACATCCTTCACATTCAGGGTCAGGCTCCTTGTGCTGACAGGCTACATGCTTGAGTCGTTCACCTTCAACCAGAGACTTCTCCAAGAACACCTTGGCTACATCGGAAGAGAGACGCTTCAAGAGTTCCACACCCTTCTCGGAGTTCTTCCAGATGTGTCCCACGTAGTAGTACCAATCGTTGTTGACGAACGAACCGCATCGGAACTCGTCACGATACTTTGCATGGACGACCAAGGCTACATCGTAATCGGTCGCAGTCGCAGCGGCATCGTCGACCAGCTTGTCTACATTTCGGCTCTCAATCTCATCGTAACCCGTTCGGTTGTCCTCTCGTGACCAGTATCGCAAGCTTTTTTCACCCAGTCGTTCACCTTCGACACGGAAGCCAAATCCATTCCACTTGTTCATGCATTGCGACTGATTGTAACTGCCTGGCTTTGTCTCATTCACTTGCTCGCTGAAGTCTTGGAACACATCCTCTAGGTCAGGGTGGATGTTCTTCAGGCAGACACCCACTTCAATCCAAGGCTCATACTCGGTGTATCGCTCGGGTTTAAGGTTGAAGACATGGTCGCGAATGTATTGTTTACGAACTGCAGTCAAGGGTTCAATGTATTGTCGTCCAGGGGAGGACGCACGAGAATCGTTGGTGTCTCGTGTGGTTGTGCGTCCACGGGAAACGGATCGAGGCACTTCAGTGGAAGGTGCCCTGCAGTTCTGCTCACCGTAGGGTGTCAAGGGTGTCTCCTCGGATGGAAGAGAGCGTGTCGAGAGTTTACGAATCAAGTCCAAGGTAGGCACTGCAGGGACTTCGTTATCTACGCTGAGTTCACCCGTTTCATGGTCATAATCCAACACATAGCGAATCTTGTAAGGAAGGGCTCCATCGTCCTTCTTCTTGGACCCTAGAATGGGCCAGTGTCCGTTGTGATTGAGTGGGCTCGTGTCGTAGACCTTGTTCCAGTCGTGCATGAGTCCGAGGTTTGGGAAGAACTCTTCCATTCGGCGCACCAAGACACGTCGTACAGTCTCTTCCACAGAAGGACGAGACTTGATGGAGGGAATCTGAATGTGGATGCCGGATGCAGAGAGGTTCTTGTTGGATTGGAAGGTGGGGTTGTCCTTCTCGAGCACATAGATTTCCACATCGTCTTTCAAGTCGACGAGCTTTCGCACTTCATCCATGTAAGCCTTGACGAAGGACATGGTTTGGGCTTGTGTGTGTTTGTGTTCTTCAACGACACCGTGATACTTGAAGTCCAAATCAATACGAAGCTGTCCAATCGGTGTACATCGCTCGGTGTAGTACATCGGCACACCGTTCAAGAGGTTCGCATAGTAAAGCTTGTAGAATTCATTTAGGTCATCTGAATTGACCAGCCAGTGGTCGTATCCATCCATTGTGTTGAAGGTATAAGGTTGTCCTTTCTCAGTTCTCCGTCCTGCCTTTTCTTGATCAGACTTTCCGTTAGGATTACCTCCTAGAAAGAAGTCAAGGCGGGTCGGCATTGCTGTGTTAATACCTCCGAGAAGAATGCCATGGACTGTCCGTTTTGAACGCATGTTTCCAGATTTCAAAAGGAATCTACGCCGATCTAATAAAACAAGGCACAATGAAGTTCTGTACACAGTGTAACAACTTCCTCTACTCCATTGAGGAACGAGACAAGTCTGCATTTCTTAAATGCCGCAGCTGTCCTTACGAAGAAGAGATTACAAAGGCAAATCCTGTCGTGTACGAGCACGACCTTCAACAGGATACCTCGGTTCAGTATTCAATCAATCCGTATCTAAAATATGACCCAACTCTACCTCGCTTTACAACGATGATTTGCCCCAATGATAGCTGCTCGACCCGAGGCAGTGAATCACAGATTGTGGGTATCAAGTTGGACCCTGTGAATGTCCGATGGTTGTATCAATGTGCTGCATGTAATACCACCTGGAAACAGCTTGCACGAGGTTAGAAGCGTTTAGGACCACTGGAAATCGTATTGCCTTGGACCCAGCCTGCATTTTGCGGGATGCGTGTGTAGGTTCCAACTACATTGTTTGCAGGTAAGCCTCCAGGTTGTTGAGTCTTGGACGAGGTTGTGGAGGTGACACTGCTGCTAGACGACCAGGAGACGGTCGACAAGTTTTTTGGGTTGTTTGGGTAATCGGGTTGAATGGGATTGACTCGAGCATTGCCTACGAGTTTAGTAATACTTGGATTGACGACCAATGACGCTTGGGACGTCAAGACATTTGCAGTTAGTACACTAGGTTGTAAGGTAACGTTGTCTCGTGTTTGAATCGCTGGACGAATTCCAGTTTGTGCTGCAGCCTTGTATTTCAAGTAGTTGGTGTAGTCCGACGCAGAGAGAGTTGGCATTACTTTACTTCACGAAAAACCTTCCGTTGAACTGCGGCGACTTCCAAGGAGGAATGGAAAGTACGGATTGTGAGAAATACATCTCTTGTCCCACACTTGATGCACGAAGCTGTGCGTTTTGATAACCATCCTTGGTGACCGCCAAGAAGGTTCGTGACTTTTTGACTGGGTCGGCAGGAATCGTTGCATGGGCTCGGACCATAGTAGTGACACTGGATGCATCGGGTGTATACGGCATTTATGTAAAACGGAAGATTTTCACACAAAACAACCTGATGAATAACAATGGACCATCCTGAAGTCAAGCCAGTCTTTCGAACGCAAGTGATGGACGCCTTGAAGGAACCCCGCAAGACACGCGAATACTTTACGAAATATGAATACACAACCTTACTGGCGACACGCGCAGAACAAATCGCACAGGGAGCGAAACCGCTGGTGAGTCTAGAAGGACTCAAAACAAGCGACCCGATGTTTGTATGGAATGTTGCAAAGCGAGAAATCGAACAGAGAAAGTTACCCTTCTTGATTCGTCGTCAGATGCCGAATGACACGGCAGAGTATTGGTCGGCACAAGAGTTGGAGGTTATATGGTAATCGCAACCAAGATAGCAAGTAAGAGTAGAATGATCGCATCGTGCCAACCATGTTGGGCCGAGATACCGAACAGACTGAATCCAAACATGTCGCGGAGTCCTCCGACACCTGCTTGGAATAACGCAATCACAACTAATGCAACCAATAGAAACTGCTTGAAGGCTTTCATTATTTATCTGCCCGACATTCGTTCGAGTGTCTCTTCAGAAGGAGGGTATAACAACAGAGGTGGTTGAAGTCCAGGAGGCGCTAACATACTTGGCGGTTCGTGGGTAATCAGTTTCATGGCCATTGAAATATCGACGCTGTTCTCGGGAAGGAATCGCTTTTTCTCGTTGGCTGAATCGCGTTGGATTCGTGTGGGAAGGTCTACGACACCTGGAAAGACCTGCTGCTGGACGCCTAACGCTGTAAAGGAAAGTATGAGTAGAAGGACGATGACACCGACGATGACGAGGACACGAGTTTTCATTATTTCTTCGGTAGACAAGAAAAACGGAAGTAGAAAAGGATAACAAGAGAGAGTATGGACTTCCCAATACCAATTCGTTGCTACACCTGTAATCTGCCCATTGCGGGCAAGTGGAAACGATACCTAGCATTGGTGAAGGGGAATCGTGTTGAAGATGGTCGGTCTGAAAAGGATGAGTTGGTGTATCTCACGTCAACCACTCAAAAAACGGCTGAGGGGCGTGCTATGGACGATCTTGGATTGACGCGGGAGTGTTGTCGCAGGCATTTCTTGACGCACCCGGGCGTTTAAGAAGAGTCTGAGTGTACATTCACGACACCGCATTGACCGCGACAGCTCATAGCAGTCCTTTTCGGAACAATAGTGAATCTCCGGAATTCGTATCCGTAACACCTCCATTCCTTTTTACTTCACAGTAAAGAGTAAATGTCTTCGTATAGTGAATACCTAGGACGAATGCAACAACGCCTTCCAAAGGTCCAAGATACACGCCCTCATCGTGACGCAGGTCATCAAACGGAGATTGTGAAACGATTAGCAGCCTCGGGTGTCCAAGAAAGCAAGACCCCTGCGTCTTCGTGTGTGTTGGTGTTGGACGGACCTTCCACACAAGACTACTCACGCTATGCCAAGGCACATACGGTTCAAGATCAATCCATCTACAATGAATACACTGCGGGTCAGGCAGTGGCCCAATCGGAATTACCCCGTAATGCAAAAGCCTCACAGATTAACCCTGTCTGTTACTCATCAACGGCAATACCTGAATACAATGACTTGTTGCGCACCGATGCACAAGCTGCACTCAAACAAGCCGCAAAGAACGCATACCAGCGTGGGTATCCATCTGCAGCCTGTTGCCAAGTGTGTGGTAAGCCGCCTGTGTTTGATCGTGGTTGTGAATGTTCCTTGACAGTCGCACAACAGACTGCCTTGAAGGATAAGGTGGGTAATCGATTACACACATCGATCCCCAACGCGTAAGTATTTACTGAACTTCTTCGTAGAACAGAGAATGTTGGAGGTCTATACCTTCAAGATGGAACGACCCCTTCATTGGATTGACTTATCGATGACTCCACTGGATGAGTTAGCACAAACGGTTGAAGACATTTGCGCTCACCAAACGGATGTTCGATTATGGTTTGGGTATCTCGATGGATGGATGCTGACACCACACGAAGAAGTGATTCTACGCAAAGCACTGCGTAAGTTCACCTGTGGACTGGTGACTGCATTTCCTCTTTCGTTGTCGCATGCCTGGAAAAACGAAATCAATACGCTCTACACAGAAAGACCCAATGGATTCACCGACACTCACCACGATGGTCGTATTGTACACGATGGGAGTCAAGTTGAACACCGACACTTTGGTTCATGAACTACCACTCACCGATCGTATTATCAAAATTGAAAAACAAGGCGTTCTTCGTCGTGGAGAGTCTCGCAAGGACCGTATTCGTCATCGCAAGACCACTGCACAGCCCCGAAGAACGACTGGATTCGGACACAATAGTATTACCTTGGTCGTCTTGTCGTCAGGTGACGGCACCTTGGCGGATAAGGAAATCACGATCAAAATCTTCCAGAACGGCGTGTTTCATATCACAGGCGTCTTGGATGAACGGTATGACCGAGATGTTACGACACGATTGCGCGACCACATCACAACCACCTGTCCTCATGCGATACTGGAAGGCACATGGACGTCTGACCAGCGTCGTGTCGTCCTCATGAACTACAAGACCAAACTTGTAGGAGTCACTAATCTCTCGCGGGATACACTTCACGCAACACTGCGCACGAAAGGATTCAAGACTAACTACGAACCTGCTGTGTATCCTGCCGTCAAAATCTACTTCCCCGACACCAAATGGATTGCGAAAGTGTTTCGAACGGGTAATATCATCTTGACTGGAATGACCCATTCGTCTGAATGCGATCGCCTGATGTCTAAACTGCGTGAGGTTCTCGTTTAAACTATAGGGTCTTCCTATAAACATGCAGGCTCGTGAACTTACACCCGATGAAGTCCGTGAAGGGGAACGCAATATCAACGACACTCAATTGACCGCAACCCAGATTCAAGCTCTGGTGCGAAAGATGGATACAAGCAAGGCAAAGTATCGTGCTTTGAAACAGAGTGGAAAGAAGTTGGAATACGAACAAGCCGTCAAGGCAGAGAACGAGTCTCTGTATTTCAATTACCCCAGTCTCTATCAGATGCACCTTGAAGAGAGACTGGACCAAACCTTTTTTGAAATGTTGAACCTGAAGCGAAAAATTGAAAAAGGCGAGATGACTGCAGAACAGGCTTCAGCGGTTGTGGGACAGCAATTGTTCAATCGCTTTGTCCCTCATGCTATTTCAAACAGTCCACCTCCGATGGCTCGTATGTCGTATGAGGATTACTATCGTCAAACTCGTTCATAGTTTATTCTTTCAATTCAGTTCGAAGCTCCATCAGTATCTTTCCTAACACATTCTTTCCAGGCCATCGTTCAGGGTCTTTGGCCTTTGAAGTGTCTGCAGAGGTTCCGATACCCCAGTACTTTCCACGAGGGTCGGCTTCGGCAATCGGTCGTGTACCCGTGTCGCGCAGTTTCTTCAGTAACTCTGGATGCTGCATGAACTTGGCTTTGACCGCCACTCGCATTACCTGGTCTTTTCGTTCGTTCCAGGCTTCGTCATTGAAGTTCTTGACTTTCTTTCCATACGACTTCACCGATTTCGCACTGGCGGTCTTCATGATTTTCGCTTGAATCTCTGCGTCTCCAAACTGTTTGGCTTTGGACCATTGATAGTAGTGTTCCACAGTTGGAAAGGTGGTTCCATCAATTTGTATCGGTGCTTCGTGCATGCTGCTGAACTCTTTGAACTCGTTCAATGCTGGATTGCCTGCGAAGAAGAACACGGGTGCTTCACCTTCTTCGACTGGGAGCTTGACTTTGAGGACTCGTTTCTTGGGAGGAGCTTCGACCGCGACAGGTGCAGGGACTTCGGCTGCAGGAGCTTCCGCAGGAACCATCGGTACTTCGACTTCCTGTTTGGCTTCGACACGCTTGAACATGAATCCGCGGTGGAGGAATGAGAAGGTTTGTAAGTCACCCGTTAACACGAACTGTGTCTGCGACGCATACTCTTCACTGAAGGTCATGGTCTTCACCAATTCGAACCCATTCTCTCGTAAGATGTCTGTCACCTTTCCAAACGGAACGAGATACTCTTTGGTCGGACGCTCGAAACTCTCCAACTTGACTGTAATGGTCTTTCCAAACTCTTCCGTCCATCCATCTCCATCGGCATACTGCTTGGAGAATTCACCGAACAACTGGTCCTTTGAACGGAATCGGTGTCCGTCCTTTCCGAGCAGTAAGGAATAGACCGATTGTCCGTCCATACAGGTTCCGAAGAACATACCTTTTCCATGTCGTGTGAGATTGCCTACAAAGGTTCGGAACGTCTCTTCGGATTCGCACGCATAATGAATGGCGAACTGGCACGAAATCACATCAAACTCGGTCAGTCCAACAAACTTCTGCAAGTATTCAGTCGGTGCAGGTGCTTGCTTGTCCAAGATCTTCAAGTATCGGTTCTCTTGTTGTAGCAGAGGCTGGGTCATATCGCCTTCAATGAAGAGTGCAGGAGGTAACTTCTGCTTGGCGTTCTCTTGGAGGTATCGAACACATGCGCCTTGTCGTGAGCCTTCAATGTTTCCACGCGAGTAGTCAACACCTACAATCTTCGACGGTTTGGTCTTACGCCACTTGTGAAGGTCATTGGCTCGTCCAACCGCAAGTTCCAGGAGCGTATCACCCTGCTTGATGTTGACTTGGTAGAGTTTCTCTTTGATTTTGTTGTGGAAACTCATCACATCCTTCATGACTCGGTCGCGTGCTTCAAGACTGTCTCGATAGTACAACTCGTCTTCAAAGGTATCACTGGGAGGACTACTCTGGACGGAACGAATCATCTCTTCGGACACTGGATTGTGGATGTTGGTCCAGATCGAGTCTGCGACTTGAATGTCGTTCCCAAACTGCGGTTGGTTCAACACTCGGTTCTGATAGGTCTTGTCGTAGCGTGTTCGCATGATTTTCCATCGTCCACGCTCTACATCACGAGAACATTCAATGATCGTCTTGTCTTCAATACGATTTCCCTCTTCATCCACTGGAACACCTTTTGCATTGACTGGAATCAAGATTTGGTAGGCATCGGGTGCTTTGGGTGCGGTGGGTTGAAAGGGTGAAGGAGCTCGGTCTCGTGTTTCAGAGGCTACACGAAGTTCAGCTGCGATTTCAGGAACCTTGTATTCACCTGTGAGTGTCTCGCATGGATAGACGATGTCTGACCCTGGACTGCGCGAGATGAACAGGTTTCCACGCACGACTCGTTGACCAATCACTGGGTCATAACTTTCACCCATTTTGAAAGTCACGAAGAAGTCAATGGAGTTCTGACTTGCAGGTTTCCACTTGTAGACATGTAACCAGGTATCTCCTTTGCGTTCTCCAATAGGTGCGACAGGAGAGGAACGAGGTGTGAAGATAAGACCATCGGTAGGATACTCGAATTGTGTATCGAGCATGGTTCGGATAGCCTGTTCCATCGCAGGTCCATTGCCCGCAAGGAACAACTTGGTTTCAATACGTAAGGGTGTTCGTGCCGATGCAGTGGTAAAGTCTTTTTTGAGGTCTTCTACGAATAGGTGTGCGCATCCGAGACGACTCTTCAATGGGTCTTTGGTGACATCTTCATCGGTTGTCATCAACGGTAATCGTAATAAGTTCTTGCCTCGGAAATGGTAGGCGTCGAAGATACAGTAGAGATTGCGGTCATGAAGGTACTCTCCATCTAGAATGTCGCCTACGTGTGTATCTTTGGTCGCAACCAGTCCAGTCCATGCAATACGCCCATCGCGTGACCATCGGAGAAGGTGCTTGTCTCGTGCGACCACTAAGAAGCATCGTTCACCATCGGCTTTATTCGTGACGGTGTAGCCTGTGAGAATGTTGTTGGGTCGGTCTGCAATGAGATGTCTGCGTTCCATGGTGACTGGATTGATGAAGCGCATCTTGGTGGCTTCCAAGTCCATTCGGTAGCGTTGAAGGTCCGATTCCGTGATGAGGAAGGCAGATTGCTGGAAGGCAGCCAACAACGGTTCAACGGTTCGGAGCATCGATTCAACGATGGACTTTGCATTGGCTTTCTTATCAATCACTTCCACTTCCAGTTCATAGGTGGGTGTCTGACGAAGAATCTCTGCAAAGCTCTTGTGTTGTTTCAACTTGGTCTTGACTTGCGACAAGTCGATGCGTAACAACTTATCGGTCGTAGTCCACGATTTGCGGTGAAGAATACGGACATAGGAAGCCGCATCCATGGGTGAGCCGCTGAAATCCTTACGAAGCGGTTCTTCATGTCGAAGTGTGAATCGGAGTCGGAGTTCAGGCACATCAATCATGTCTTTGGTGGATTCGGTCTTCATCGCATCAAAGTATCTACGCTTTCGTTCTACAGCCAAGGGTACGCCGCGGAAACTACTGGTGCTACAAACTTTGTGGATGTTCTCGGCTCCAAACACCGAGACGCGCAATCCATCCGAGTATGAAAAGGTTGCGCGGTGTTGGTCGGTTGAATCGCCAAGCGTAATGCCTTCAATGGCTTTGACGATTCGGTCGGCAGTGTCCTTGGTCTGAAGTTGACCTGCGAGCACTTTGATTTCAAGTTCTGCGTGTGTATCTTTTGCTGCAATTGACACTAATTCTTGAATGTCCTTTTGGACAGACGAAGGAATGAGAGTCTCCATATTATCTTTCTACATGGAGGCAATTCCGTCCGTTTTTTCAAAACGAATCTTCGCGTTGGAAAATGGAGGGAGTTAATGGAGCAATTACTATCACTATTGAATGAATTGGAGAACTCAAACTTACCTACCATGGGCCAAGAGGATATCATTCTCGGTCCTTCTGTACTCGTCGAGCGTATTCAAGCCTATGCAAAGGGTTACCTGATTAATGAGGTGGGTGAACCTCACTACGAGTTGATTGATGCCTTATACCACGAGCACAACTACTTTGTACGACCAGGGTCACGAACCAAAGAGGGACATGCGACTGGATTCCTTGCGACCAAAAAAGGGTTCATTGCTTTCGGTTAAAATCCATGGTCTTGCGTTGGTCCATGTAGTAGGCAACTCGTTTTTCGATTTCAAGCAGGCATTCATCGGACAACACATCGGAAGAGACCAATACGCCATTCTGGGTCTTTGTGAAGTTGTCTGTGTATCGCTTGATAATATCAAAAATCTGTCCGTGCTCTTGTGCGTCTAGTTTATCAAGGTGTTCCTTAAGCTTTTCCTTCTGGGACCGCTTCATTTGTCTTTGCCTCTGGATTCAATCTGACCTTTCGTTTCCGCGGTGCCTCGGGTCCTTTGGTGGCTGCTAGGTCAACGGTCACTTTCTTCACAGCAGACTCCTCCTTTCCAACTGGAGCGGCTAACATCGGTGCATCGTCCAGTGTCGGTACCTCGGTGGCCTCTTGTGCGGGCTGAACGATTTTTAGCAGTTTACCCAGCACGACAATCGACTCGTCACCCTGTTGGAATCGTGCACCGACCACTTCGTATTCAATCTCTTCCTTCTCATTGACCTCTTCAAAGTCTGTGAGTCCAATGTGAAGGTCACGAGGCAACAAGGCTTTGATGGGCGTAGACTCTGCGTGTAATCCTAGTTTGCTTTTAAGGACCACAGGCATACGAAACACTTGTCCCGGGTGAGGCATGCATAAATCCGCTTGAAACTTGACCGTATACTCTAATCCGCCCTTGATGTAGTTCACGCGACCCAACGAATGTTCAATGACTGTAATGCTTTTCGGCTGGACGTAGCCTTCCGACAAACAGATTCCTTCATACTTCATGCGCAGTTGTGCGACCAAACTGGCTTGAATATTTCGCTGGAGGAATCGAGAATCAATGTGGACATTTCGCACGAGTTCGCGTCGTTCAAACAAAGGGTCACCCATATACTCTACTCTTACTGACTCGTCCGAATTCATTTTCTAAATGCCTCCGTAAAGACATCTTGATTCGTAGGAGTTTGTCCTTTGGAGGCTTTTCCATCGTAGAGCACTGCAAGTTCTTCGGGTGTAATCCACACACAGTTATGTTCTTCGCGGCATAGTAGTTCAATGTACACACACCGCTTGGGTCCCGTCATTCCCTTGGTTCCAACCTTAGGCAGTCCTACACCCTTTGAATCAATAAAGGTCGCAAACGAGTTCATCACACCGGTCGTGTTCTCGCCCGTATCACAGACAATGGGTTCAAACTTCTTGCTTCCCTTCTCTCGCTTGCGGGTCACAGTGTCTCCTTCCACAGACATCTTGCTGATGGTGAGCTTACCGTTCTTCAACGAGGCAAACAATGTATCTTTTTGTTCGATGAACTTGGTTAACAGTGCAGCATTCCACGCTCTGTACGCGGTGAGGTCATCTCCAATCGGCGGTTCAGGCGGTTCAAAGGTATCCTTTCCAAGCACAATGTAGTCGGTGCCCTCGACATACAATCGTGATGCAAACGGAAGGGAGGGATGTGTTTTAAGATAAGCTCGCTTCTCTCCATCGGTGAACTCGTGGTCAAAGATGTATCCATTCAACACTTGCTCTGAAAATCGAGTGGTTGCGCCTTCTGGAAAGGTGAATGCTTTACGTTTCACATCCATCAGGTCCGATGCAATCTCGGACGGTGCTGCAGACGGTTTCACTTCGGGCAAGTCGATATTTCCACGCACAGGCGGTTCCGTCGTGCGTTCGACCATCGTTTCATTGGGAGTTCCAATGGCTGCAAGTGCATACAGGTCTCCTCGTGACTCCAATAAACTGGGTCGTCCAAAGGAATCCTTGAATCGGAATCCAGAGGAGATGGCTTGTTGAAGGTTATACAACACCACTTCACGTGTATACGGTCGCAAGACACTGATGAGTTCTTCGCGTGCCCAAATGGGTTTATCCACCAAGAGTCGTGAAACCTTTTCAAGCACTTCGTCACGCACATCCAAATAGGTGGAAAGAGGACGCACATGTTCAGGGTCTTCTACACTGGGTTGAACGATACAGGCCGCTACATCCGGTGTATCATCAAAGGTTGGAGCCATCATTCCACGCAAACGGTAAGTCACTGCTTTTCGTCCTTCGGATAAAGTCTGGTCGATTTCCAAGTTCTTCCAGTCTTCGGGCAGTGTATTGATGGAGTTTTGTAACGGGCAGTCCATTGCAGATTCCGCCAAGACTTTACGCACTCGTGCAATCTTCAAGGCTTTTTGTTCGACCTTCGTTCGGTAGGTGTATTCATCAAAGCACTCCTTTCCATCGCCTGTTCGCATCACATGGAAATACACCGTACAGTTCTGCTCTTCGAAGGGAAGGATTTGATGGGAACAGGTGCGTAATCCTCGTCCAACCACCTGCTCGATACGACTCATGTTCCACCACGGGTCCAACACATGGATTTGCCGCATGTATCTGAAATCCACACCTTCCGAGACAATGGGTCCTGCAACCACAACACGGATTTGTGACCCATCGCGATTATTAGGTTTCTTGACCGCAGACAATAACTTGGAAATCTCGTTCTCGGAACTGTCCGAAGTCAAGAGAATGTAACGCCCTTGTGTGTTTCCCTTGTAAGTCGATGAAGCCAAGAGTGGAAGTCCTGTGAACGGCGCATAACCATGTTCTTCCAACGCCATCGCAAACAACCGTGCTCCCAACGCAACAAAGTTGGAATAGACCAAACACACACCGGTTCCTTGTTCGATGGACTTCAACACCGTCACAAACTTTGCGGCGTGATTGGGAAGTGCTTCAGGTGTTAAGAACGGTTCACCCACATACTCATATTGCTTTCCAGACGACTTGAAGAGTTCATTGAAGGACTTGTTTCCGGGTGGAACGACCAAAGTGGACTGCATCAAGACTCGCTTCTTCTCTTCATCATCCACCTTCTCGGTGCCTGTGAGTGTCGACAGCTGAATGCCTTTGGCTTCGGATTCGACCAACGCCAAATATTGAATACGCTCTGCGGGTGCGATGGGTTTTCCGAGAAAGGAAGTGTTGAGTTCCCGTGAAATGGATTTGGGTGGAGGCAGACGAAACGGAAAGGTGAATGGATTCTCGCCCTTGACGAACGATACATAGTTTTGGCACCAGGTTCGGAATCGTTCACCGCCTGGTCCTGATTTCAAGGTTGCGTCTGGGTTGAAGAAATCAGTGACCTTGACTGATTCATTGGGCTTTTGCTTACGGTCGTTCCACAAGAACAAGTTCATATAGAAGATGATTTCACTGTAGGTGTCGTACATGGGTGTAGCCGTCAGAAAGACCAAGACCAATCCATCCGCAGTCTTCACAAGATTCTCCAATCCACGCGTCACGCCTTTCATTCCTTCATCGTCTTTGGATTCACGGATGTTGTGGGCTTCGTCGATAATCAGCAAGCGATTATCAAAGTTCTCGTGGACCCATTCACGGTCAATGTCCTTTTCAGTGCCTCCGAGTTTCGACATGATGAGTGTGCCGAATGAACTATACGCACTGAACTCGTAGAACTCCTTGATAATCAAAGACGAGGTGCGTTCGAGTTTCGCACGGATTTCAGGATTGTTCCAGTTCTTGGGTTCAGATTCAATGCGCATCAACATATCGAGATATCTCCTACCGGTACATTGCTTGGACTCCAAGGTTCCTGCTACGGTATCGATATTGACTCGACTCATATCGAACAACTGGGTTTGGAAGTTGTCTTGAACGGCAGCCGAGGCTACAATCATGACCTTCTTATCTTGGAACTCGGGACGCAAGATGTATTCTTCAGCCACTTGAATCGCACTACACGTTTTACCTGTACCTGTGCCGTGAATCATCAAGAGGTTACGGTTCGCACTGTCGGGTGATAAGACACGACGCAAAAACACCTGCTGACTTTGAAGTTTGAATCCCGATTGTTGGGTGGTTTCACAGGCTTGGTTGCGAAGAGACTTCAGCGCATCAATCGATGCGGGCGGAAGGCGTTCGTTGATAATCTCCGACAATTCGGAGTGGGTGAGATTAACCATTGTTTACTGCTTACGAGTTTTCTTGGACCGAGGACGACGATAGGTTTTGTGTCTCAGGGCATAGAGTGGACGACGACCACCCATCCTAGTCCTTTTCGCAGAGGGTGGCTCTACAGTTTCTTCCTCAGGTTCAAGTGACCGTTTGAGAGTCAATTCATTTCTTCGAATCTCAGTTGCATACGTGCGAACTAATTGAAGTATACTCTCTATATTCTTATTAGGTCTTCGAACACTTGCCCAACGAGCTACCGCTTGAGCAGCTTTCTTTGCAATAAAGTCTGCGTCTTCGGATACCTTTGTAGCGATATATCCCTCCTCTTCATTTGAATTCACGACATCTAATATGCTTCCTTGAAGTGCGTTTTCAATTGCGTTACCTAGTTCCAGTCTTTCTTGTTTATTAATGATTGTAAATGGTCCTAAAAGCCGTTGAACGATTTCTTCTCTGTATCGTCCCGCATGGACTTTGGTTTCCTCATATTTATCGGATGCGATACGTTCTAATTGTAAGGTTACAGGTTGTTCCTCTGCGTTTAGTGTGAATGCTTGTATCAATGAATTTCGTATACTGTTCAGTCTTTGTTCAATCTCAAGTATTCCTTCGTCTTCACGAGTGCTAACTAGTATATTTTTATAGACATCCATAGCACCTGCAATTGGGCCTTTCTTAATCGCTTCTTCCAACTGAAGTGATCGATTCATGAATCGTACGATTTTGTCTCGTTGAATCGTTCCATGTTCAAGTATTCCAGGTTCATCGCCCGTTTCGATTGGCTTAAGTTCTCCTTTAAAGTTGTGGAGTAGGTTCAATTGGATGTCACACACAAGTAGTAGGTATTTTAGACATACATACTTTGTTTTGGGTGTTGGTCTTAGGTCTTTAAAGATTAATTCAATCACTTTCAAGTCATCTTTTGTTACAATAAACTCATCTGCGACCGTATAGGCGTTTAGTTTCTCGTCAACAAAGCTACTTCCTTGTTTGTAGAGGTTGACAGTGGATGTCGACTCGTTTACATCGTTAGGAATCACACGAATCGAGCGTGTTCGAATGGCTCTATACACTGTCTCTACATTCCCACCTCCTTGTTGCGGTGCTGGTAGTAGTATACGCAATGCAGGGATGACGGACAGAATCTCATCATAGTTCACTTGAGAACGGTCCGTTGGAGGAGTGAAGTTGGTGCGAATCAATGCAGACAAATTGGGAGCATTGTTTTTGGCTAGTACTTGTTTTAGGTCATCGCGCACAGAAAGAAGGATCTCTTTTGCTTCCACGATTTCTACACATTTAGTGATTCGTGCTCCAGAGGCTAATTTTCTACGAAGTGCGTCAATTCGAATCGCATCCCGTGGACTTCCTGGATACTCTTGTGTCAATAAATCACTGATGGTTTTTTGGTTGTATTGAATGTCTAGTTCTATCTTTGCAAGTGTAGAGACCATCGCATTTGCAGCATTGAATCGTTCGATTCCTTTAGTCGTTTCGTACAGTTGTTTGTTATCAGTATATTGCTTCGCCAATGGTTCATATTCATTACGCAATCGTCCTACATTGGACATAAAGTTCCTTAACTTGCTGATATACGCAGGAAGTTCAGTTTCTTCTAGTAAGGCTTTACTTGCATTGGCAACACGGGTTTCAATATCAGGTTTCGGTGGAAGTACTTGAGCATCTTCATAGAGTTTTGCAGAGCGTTTATCAAGTTCCTCACCTGCTGGAAGATCGTTGTTGTTTTTGAAATAAATCAGTCTTGCCAAGTCCATTGCACTCGTAAAGAAGACATTCAATCCATGCAGAATACAGAACGCAAGCAGAATACGGTCATTGGTGACAACGCCGATTTCAGTATCTACCAACATGTCTCGTAAGGTTATCTCTTTAACGAATTGTCGGTCTTGATTCAATATCGAATACACTCGATCTAGGTCTAACATTGAAAGGGCTTGACACCAATCTCCCATACGCTTGATAAGCGTATACACGAAGCTCTCGGAAACAATACCTTGATCGATAAACACCGCAAGTGCAGCCAGTGTTGCGTTTTTCACATTCGAACTATTGGCAACATCTCCGATATTGAAGGTTTGAAGAGTGTTTCCTTGAGCATCCACTCGTATGATATTTGCTTCCACTTCATCGTCTGAAATACGATTCAATACAATCTTCAACGATGCATAGATGTTAGACTTTGGGTCTTGTGCGTTGTTCCATAACGGATACACAACTGTATTCTCCTTGTCTTTCAAGAAAAACAGTGAAGGAGGTGGTCGGGTTGTATCGGTTGGTTTCTTTAGATTGGTGAGTTTTGTTGCAGAGTCACTCGAGTTCTCAATGTTTTCAATGATGTAGAACTCTCCGCCTGGAGCATATTTGTTCAGTGATGTATTGAGTATTTCGGTAAGAGGTAATCCACCTGAAGCATCTACAATCAATGCAAACTTCTCTTTACCCGTGACTTCACGAAACATTTGAGTGATATTGCGGTTCTGTGAATACCCTGATGTTCCTTTCTCCCCTTCCCGATACGACGATGAACGAATCGTATAGTTACGCGTGACTACCTCGGGAATCACAAACGTTCCTTGCATCGCATCTCCAGGTTGTAGTTTTCTGACGTCTGCTTTAAGCTGTTCATAGTCTATACCGATCTTCTTAAGAAGTTCGGGTTCATCAAAGAACTCTTGTGTTGTACTAGCACCTTCTAGAGGTGGAAGGAGTATACGGTCGAACGAACCTTGGAGGATTGTAAAAATAGTTTCATTAATGTATTTCTTGAAGTTGGTACGTAGCCAGACATCACCCTTTTTACTGATACGCTTTGCAATGTCGAAAAAGCGATTCTCATCACCCGCTGTAATGAGGTCACGACTATTCACTCGTTCATTGAAATCGTGTCGGAAGTCACCTCGTGCGA
>Ga0222712_10002948_pt1 | contig 19012 bp, 14 predicted proteins | sample C33_657DmetaG_FD_165043 | JGI IMG/M metagenome (GOLD analysis project Ga0222712, IMG submission 165043) | Estuarine water microbial communities from San Francisco Bay, California, United States - C33_657D | ecosystem: Environmental > Aquatic > Marine > Unclassified | place: USA: California... | reverse complement strand
TCCATCAAGCCCCTGAATGCGGATACCTGCATTGAAAGAGGTTGCAGATGTTTGTTGAGTTTGAATACCTGTACTTTCGTTTAGGAGCATTCTAATATCACCTGGTTTCATGTTGCCCTTTTCGGAAAGCTCTTCACCAGATATTACTTCTGTTCGTGTAGGTGTATTGGCAATGGTTCTACTAATACGAGTAGCGGTTACTATAACCTCTTCTTCCTCCTCTTCATCACTTTCATCTATAAAAACATGTAAAGTTGTGTCTGATATCAGTGGCGTTGTAATACTTATCGTTTGATCTATAAACCCAACGTAGGAAATAGATAGGGTATGTGTTCCATTTGGCACTTTTTCAAAAACAATAATCCCTAAACTATTGGCGATTGCTGTTTTATTGAAGGGCATTAATTTGGCAGTAGCAGCGGATAGTGGTTCTTTCGTGTCTGAATTTTGAACCAATATTTTAATAGTTGATTGTGCATCTACAGCACAAGATCCAACTAACAGAAAAAGCGCCGCAAAAATGATATGCTTCATAACTATGAAATATTGATGAGGTTGTGTTGTAAGTATAACTTGAACGCAAAGATATTTGAATACTAAACTAGTTACCTGTAGCTTTTTTACTATTTTTATTCAAAAGTATTTATGTCTCGACCAAGCGCAGCTGAATATGGTAGTTTTTACCAAACATACATCAACTACACAAGTGGCAAAGACTACGCTATTTTAGTTCAACAATACAATCAACGCATTACTGAGTTTTGGGATGCTATTCCGCTAGAAAAAATAAATTATGCCTACGCGCCAGGTAAATGGACCATTAAGCAAATGTTCCAGCACGTAATCGATACAGAAAGGATATTTGCGTATAGAGCACTAGCTATTTCTAGAAAAGAAAAAACACCCATTCCCGGGTTTGACGAAAACGAGTATGCCAACAATGCAACAGCAGCTAATAGAAATTGGAAAGACATGTTAATTGAATGGCGTGTTGTAAGACAATCTACCAATCTATTATTTGCTTCCTTTACAGACGATCAAATGAAAAACCTGGGTACTGCAAGTGATAAACCTATTTCTGTCAATGCACTAGGGTTCATCATTTTTGGACATGCTTTACATCATTTGCATATACTTAAGGAGCGGTATAGTATATAAAAACGATTAGTTTTTGTTCAGTAGCTTATGAGATCCATCACAGCTAGGCATTCTTTTTGATAGACCGCAGGTACAATCTGTAATGCCAATGCCAGCTAAAATTCTATTTCTATATTTTTCTATACGCGTCACCCTAGTTTCTGCTTGTTTGGCACCTGAAAAATAAATGAGATAGCCTCTTTGCCTACCGGGGGTTAATGCTAGAAATGCTTTTTTAAATGCTAAATCGGATTTAAAAATAGTATTCAATTCTTCAACTTCAACTTGTGGTGTTGCGGGTTTTGTGGTCTCGACGATACTTGTGGATTGGATAGATATGGCCTCTTTTATATACTTTTTAATGATGACTTTTTGATCTAGAATTTCTTTGCTGTCTTTAAATCTTAATTGTCTCCCTGATTGTGTATTGGTCCCCGCCTTAATTAATAAATTAGCGCTATCACTTATAGTAGCCCCATTAAAAAAGGCTAGTGCAAAATATTCTTTAAAAGGGGCGATAATCACAATGTTTTTATTGTTGTGTGTATAGCAAGGTGTTCGCCATTTAAAGTCTTCGACGAGTTCTGTTTCAAGTAATATTGTACGAATAGCTAGTAGCTCCTTTTTCCATAATTTAGCATTTGCTATATATTGAGTAACGGTTGGGTTCATTTAAACTCCTTCAATTTATTTACAATATCTATAACTATTTATAGCGCTACTATTTCCCAAATCTGCAGCTCTTTTGTAATCTAAACATGCTTCTACTCTTTTATTTAGATTATAGTAGCTGCTTGCTCTATTATTATAAAACAATCCAATATTCTCTTTACTTTCACTTTTGCCTGTTCTTATAGCTGCTGTATAATCTTCAATTGATTTTTGGTATAATCCTTTTCGATAATAGCAGTTACCTCGGTTATTATATGCATTAGGTGAATTTGGATAAATGTTTAGATATACATTGTAGCTTTCTATAGACTCATCTATTTGACCAATTTCACTTTCTGCGTATGCTTTGTAAAAATAAAATGAATAATCTTGTAAATTTTTATTAGCCATTTTTTCGTATGATTCTGCTGCGTCTCTATAGTTTTTCTTATCAAAACTAAATGAAGCCTTTTCACGTAAAGCATCAGTATTATCATCATCTAAATCGATGGCTTTATTAAAAAAATATATAGCATCATTGTAATTGTCGTTTTCTTTATAGGTTCGTGCTAGTTGTAAATATGCGTTTTTATTGTTAGGATTTAGACTAATTGCCTTTTTTAATAAATTAATAGCGCGGTCTCTTTCATTTTCGTCATATATATATATACCAGCTTCATTAACTAATTTTTGTGATTCATAAGACGAAAAATTAATTTCCGAACTCATCAATGGAATATTTTTTTGGTTTAAATATACTTCAACATCTTTATAAACTCCTTTGACGTAGTTTAAATAGTAGCTTAATGAATTAAAATTACGTCCAATTTTCTCTATCTCTCTTGATTTAATATTTACTCTAAAAAACTCTTTATTGTTTTCATCTATTTGTTTATATCCGAAAATGTATTTTTTATCTGTAGAATAACTTTGTATAAAAAAATCATTTACTAAAGTTTCTCCCTTAGTGTTTATGACTTTAGTTGTAGAAATTCCATTTTCTTTTATTGATACAAGTGCCACTCCATTAATAAAAGCTTCTGCATAATCATAGATAATTGGTATTATGATTTGTCCTCGTTTATTTATATATCCATACTTTTCACCTATTTGAACTGCGGCCAGTCCCTCAGAAAAATCAGATCTATTTTTCCAAATTTGGTTTTCTATTGAATTTATATTTAGATTAATTAAATAACAGTCTGAGTAGAAAGATGACATATTATCAGGTATATAATCTCCGTCCCCTTCTCCATCTCCTCCTTCCATTCCAACATCTGCAAATCCAAGTCCTGAACCATCATAGATAGGTTCAACAACTAAATCGCCGTTTTCGTTTATGTATCCAATTTTCTTATTTGATAATACTGCTAATAGGCCCTCAGAAAAATTTCTTGAAACGTCTTGAAAGGGCTTTAGATTTAGGTATTTATTTAATTTTACATTAAATAATCTAATTTGTAAGTCATCTCCATACTCTTTATTTCTAATTGCATATATTCCATATACGCCGGGCAAATGTTCGATAACATTTTGACTGGGTTGAATCAAAATATTTTTTGATGAGTCAATTAAAGACGTTTTATCATCTGATGTTGTTACAATAAAATATTTACCTGAGCTATCTGATGTTATCTGTTTATAGTTTATTGGAATTATGAGCCTTCCCTTATAATCGGTAATTCCAAATTTTGTCTTATTCTCAACTATGAAGATTGAACTGTATAAAGACGTCCCATTATTTGCTAAATAAATATTATTGTAATTAGAGGTAAATATTGCTTTACCGCTATTGTCAAGTATTTGCTTACTTGAGCTTTTGGTTCCAATAAAACCATCGGGCAACGCAGATAATTCATCATAAATATATGGAATTGATATTTTGAGTAAAGTATCAGCAAATGCATATAAAATGCGACCATCAACTTCCTTTGAAATGATATATCCTTTATTTTCAATTTCTTGAACAGATACCAGTGTTGGTTGGATTATTATTTCACCCTGCGTATTTACGAAACCATATTTTTGACCAACACTAATTTGTGCGAAACCCTTTTTGAGTTCGCCAATGCAGTCATAAGTTATTTGTTGAATAATCTTTCCCTCTTGATCTATAATCCCCCGTTTATTATAATTAGAAACAATAAACTTCCCTTTTTCTAGTATCAATATTTGATCATATTCTGTATTATCTACAAATTCATTTGTAGTAACATTAAATAATTGATATTTTTTATTTTTATTTAGATAAGGTAAAACATCACTTTTTAATTCTTTAATTTTTAGATTAGCAAGATCTGTATACTTTGAATTTTTGAATAGTATTTTAAACTTTTCAAAGTCAGATAAAACCTTTGAATCTGCTATAGCAGCCCAACTTATGTTTTCTAATTTTTCTTTCGCCTCATTGATATACCGAGAAGTTGAAAACTGATTTATAAATTTATTATAACCTTCAATTGAATTCTCATTTAACGTATTATTCCACGATAATGTTTCTATTTTATCGTTAGCTAGTTTTGTATTTTCTGATTTCGGATATTTATTCAAATATGTTTTAAATTCATCTATATTTTTTGAGTCTTTAATTTTATTCCACTCGATATTTTCAATATTTCTTTTAGCATCCTTAACTTGTGGTGCATTTGAATATTTATTGATAAATATTTTAAATGACTCAATCGAATTTATTTTCAATGCATTTTCGTATGCCACTTTCCAAAGATTATTTGTTGCATCTTCGATTTCACTTGCATCCGGATATTTTGATATAAATAATTTATAGCTATCCTCTGTATTAATTAAATTGGCTTCACGATAAGCTAATTTATTCCGCCATTGTTTTATTTCATATAAATATTTGCTTTCAGGGTATTTCTTCAAAAAAGAAGTAACTATCGAAAAATTTTCATTTTTTAGATATGCTTGACTTAATGTGCTATCTAGTCTTTCAAATAGAATCTTTACATTTTCTATACAAAACCCAATACTTTTACATAATTCTTCTTTGTCTTTATCATTTTCTATCTTAGATAGCTGCATTTCTGCCTCTGATAAATCAATAAAAGCGCTATCTAGTTTAAGATAATCGTCGATTTCATTTACACCAATACAAGCTTTGATGTAATAATATTCTGCTCTTTTCCCCTCTTTTTTTTCATACGTCGCTAGGTTTTCGTATGCTTTAATGAGGTTTTTTTTAATGATCTCATCCTGAGCCCTTTTCAAAAAACGCTCCTGAGCATCTAAATTGTTAAAACTAACACAGACAATTACTAAATATATAAGTATCGATTTCATAATTAATAGGTAAGGTTATTTGACACATTAAAAAAACACATATATTAAATCAAAATTAGATATAATTAGACTGTTTACATTTATTTGTGCACAAATGTATTAATTTTATAATGTCTTATGTATCATTTTAGCCTTTATTGGCACTAAATAACTCTTAAATAATGGATAAAGTTAAAGTTGGTTTTAATACAGCTTATTCTGTGGTTGTTGCGAACATGATTGGTGTAGGGGTATTTACTTCATTGGGTTTTCAATTAATTGGATTACAAAGCTATATTTCAATTACGGTTTTGTGGTTATTTGGAGGTTTTTTAGCTTTAAACGGTTCTTTTTGTTATGCCGAATTGAGTGCAGCATATCCAAAATCTGGGGGAGAATATAATTTCTTAAGAGAAGCCTTTGGCGATCGGGTTGGATTTTTGTCTGGTTGGACTTCTTCAATAGTTGGATTTGCAGCTCCAATTGCTGCAGCAGCACACGCTTTTTCAAAATACTTTATTGATATGAGCAGTTTGAGTATTAATCCAATTTATATCTCAATCCCATTAATATTAATTTTAACAGCTTTTCATTGTATTAGTTTATCTCATAGTTCGATACTTCAAATATTTACTTCTTTTTCAAAAATCTTACTATTGGTTTTGTTTATTGTTATTGGATTTATAGCGATATTCTCCAGTAATCAAAGTTCTATAGGAACCACTAATTTAGTGGTTGGAAATTATAAGCAAGAAATGTTATCCCCAGCATTTTGGATTAGTTTGATTTATGTTTCATATGCTTATTCAGGATGGAATGCATCATCTTATATTATTGATGATATAAAAAATCCTCAAAAGGTAGTTCCAAGATCTATTTTATTTGGCGTGATATCAGTAATTGCAATTTATACGTTGCTAAACATAGTTTTCTTATTATCTAGCAAACAAGCTCAATTAGCAGGAAAAGAAGATTTTGTTTTTGATGTTGCAAAAAATCTATTTACAAAAAATGGAGCTATTTTAATTTCTTCCTTGATTTCCTTCTTTTTAATTTCTTCCATTGGCGCATTAATAATGGTAGGCCCAAGAGTTATACATACTATTTCACAAGACTATCCTTTTTTCTCTTTTTTTATTAAAAGCAATAAAAACGGTATTCCATATAGATCAATAATTACACAGTCTTTTATTGCGATATTAATATTATCAACTAGTAGTTTTGATTTTATAATATCTACAATGGGTTTAATCCTTTGTCTTTTCACAACACTTACATCAATTGCTGTTATAATATTACGTTACAAATCTCCAAAGCTTGAAAGACCTATTAAAGTTCCGCTATATCCATTACCACCAATTTTATACGCTGTATTTAATATTTGGATTATGTATTATGTTGTAACTGCTAAGCCTGAACAGGCAATCTATTGTTTAGTATTTTTATTGATTGGATTATTAATATATTATTTAGCTAGTAAGAAAAAAACAAGTACTGCAACCCTTGCCACTATCATTTTGTTAATTTCTCTATCTTCTTGTAATAATTTATCTGAAGAAAATAAATCTAGTGCTGTTATAAATAAAGACACTGTATTAGTAGTTTCAAATAACACACCCAATTTATATGATCTTCGAGCATCAAAAATAGCAGGTCTTGATAGTAGTAATTTAACAGCACAAGAAAAAAAAGTAAATACTCAATTAAATCAAGATTGGGGCCGTCATTATACAAAAACGCTTTTGCCAATTTCTGACTGGTCCAAATCAGAAATCATTCCCTATATAAATACGGATAATTATTCGGTTTTCTACCCATTTAGTGGGCCAGATGTCGCATTCGCAAATGCTTTATTTGCCAATGCTGATAATTATATATTGGTAGGTTTAGAAAAAGCAGCATCTAAAGAATCACTGATTTTTTCTGAAAAAAAAATCGATAGTTTTTTACTAAAAACACCACAAATATTTTTCTATTCATCTCGATTGGGGTTTTTTAGAACAAAAGATATGAGTAAACAATTCGAAAATGCAGGTCTAGCAGATGTTATCATATTTTACTTAAAAAGAATTAATTGTAAAATAGAAAACGTGAAAATGGGAACTTGGGATGTACAAAAAGGAGAAATATTGGAAGACGATAAGCAGTCTAATCCTAATGTTTTTATTGTTGATTTTTTTCTGCCAAATAATAAAAAATCTCATATTTATTATTTCTCTAAAGATCTTTCAGATTCTAATTTAAAAAATGATTCTAAGTTTTTAGATTGGGTTTCTAAAAAAGGAACAAATATCTATACTTTTAATAAAGCCGCTTCTTATTTAATGCATTCAAATAGTTTTTCATTAATTAGAAGTTTTATTGTTAGTAATTCTAAATTTCACGTACAAGACGATACGGGTATACCCTATAATTATTTTGTTGAATCAAATAAATTTGTTTCATTTTATGGAGTATACAATAGACTGATCAATTTATTCCATTTTAAATTTCAAAAAGATTTAAAAAGCGCTTATGATAGTTTAGGAACAAAGAATCTTCCTTTTTCTTTAGGTTATAATGCTGCTCATGGTGAAAGTAATTTGCAAATAATTAGAAATAAATAATATTGAATTACTTAAAAAAATATTTACTTATACTCTTTTGTCTGTTGTTTTCATATACCTGTTTTTCTCAGAGGTTGGTATACTATTCTCCTTCTGAATTGCTTAAAATATTGAAAGGGAAGGATAAGTTAGTTGATTTGGTTTTGGATAATCAAGAAAAATATCATTTGCAAATTAATTTTACTAGAGTTGATGATTCAAATAACCAAATGTCACTTCATGACTACAGCATGAATAAGGATAAATATTATTTTCACCCAGCTAGTTTAATTAAATTACCTGTAGCAATTACATCCTTAGAACTGATTAGTAAGTATGAAGAAGATTATGGCATCGATTTAAATACATATTTGCAAAGTGAAACTTGTTCCTGCGATTTTAATACAGATACGTATGTAAATAATAAAGTACAACCTAATTTAGATATCATATTTCGTGAAATGCTTATAATGAGCAATAATGATGCATATAATTTCTTTTATAATCTTTCAGGCCCTACCTATTTTAACAATCGAATGAAAGAAATTTTTGCAGACAATATTATCTTGAGAAATAGATTTTATGCTGGTTGTACATTTCAGGGTTCAAAAGAACACGGCGGTTTATACTTTCAAAAAACTAATTCAACGTACAAATATAAAATTGGTTGTATAAAAGACACACTAAGTACAAACAATCAGACAATATATCTAAATAATAATAATCCTACTACCACAAATGTAGTAAGCTTGTATTCTCTTCATAAATTAATGATTGAGTTATTTTATCCAAAATCGTTTAATGCTGACTTTAAATTGACGATGAGTAATAAGCACTTGGAATTTTTGAAGAATACACTTTCTTCTTACCCCAATTCTCTTCCAGCATACAAGAATATTCCCAACCATTATCATAAGTATTTGATGCCACCTCAATTTTTAAATACTACTGACAAAGTAAAAATATATAGTAAAAATGGCAATGCAGGCGGGTATATTTCAGATGTTATGTTTTTAGATGACGAAGAAAATCACATAAAATATTTTTTGTCTGTCTCTATGTTGAATCAAAAACAAAAAAGTTATTACAAAAGACGCGTGGTTTATACTAGTTCTGGAATTGATGTATTTAGAAAAATAAGTAAAATTTTATATGATTATGCAAAAAATAGTAATCCCTAGTTTTTTATTTTTGTTTATTTCATTCTCACTTTCAACAAATTTTTGTTCTGCACAACGCGCATACATACCACCAATAGTGGGGGGTAGTAATGCAACTTATGTTTCATCTTCATCTACTATGCCAAATTCATATGGATTAACATATGGAGCTAAAAATATTAATGATAACTCTATTTTTACATGGTGGTCTCCAGCTCCGAAGGATAGAGAAACTTGTTGGATAAAAATTAGTTTTGATAGTGATCGATTAATTGATAATATTAAAATTCACGGTGGTTCACATTATCCCGACTTTTCTAACTTAGGGAATTTGTATTATTTAAATTTGAGAGTGAGAACTGCTTATTTGACGTTTTCAAATGGTTCATCTACTATGATTGATCTTGAAGATTTAGATGAAATTCAAACAGTTTATTTTAAAAGAATATACACTTCATACGTTATCATCAAACCCATGAGTTATTATCCATCCTATAAGTGGAATGATCCATGCATTTCGTATGTTAAATTCGGAAATTAAGAATTATGTTTTTAGCCTTTTTCCTAACTATGTTTACTGCTTCAGTAAAAGATACTACTATAAATAAGTATTATAATAAGCTACCTGTTCCCGTAACAATAAAATATGCTCAAAAGCCTAATTACAATCTTTTAGTTTTACCTGGCTACGGTTTTTCAGACATAGAGTGGTGTACAAAAACATCACTTTGTGAAAAAGCAACTAAACTCGGTTTTAATTTAATTTTTATAGAGGTAAAAAAAAGTGTGTATTTAAAAGAAAACTTTCCTCAAACTAGTGAGCTACTTAAAAAATATCCAACTCGAACTTGGATAATAGATAGCGTATATAAGCCATTATTAAAATCAGGAGTAATATCTTCAAAATATAAAAATTTCGTTTTAGGTCTTTCTACAGGGGCTAGAGGCGCAGCAATTTTATTATTAGAAAATCCTTTGTTATTTTCTGCAGCTGCCTGTTTGTCTGGAGATTTTGATCCTACAATACAAAAAAATGATAATTTAATGATTAATGCGCTAGGTCCTTATGATAAATATCCTTTGCTATGGAAGGGGGACAATAATATTGTTAATCGCGTAAAAGAGTTTCAAAGGCCGTTATTTATAGCACATGGTAGAAATGATCAAATTGTTCCGGTAAAGCATTCTTTATTATTAGTAGAACGAATTAGTAAAGAGAATCCCAATATAATTATCAAATATGATTTCCCGAATAATGCAAAACATGACTATAAATTTTGGAATTCAGAAGTCGATAATGTTTTATCTTTTTTTCAAAATTTAAATAAAAAATAATTTAATTACTTTTTATTGTTAAGGTTAGCATACTTAATTTAGGTCTTTTAAAAGCGGTGTCTATCTTTTCCATTTTTATTCTATACTTCGCTTTGATTGTTAAAAAATATCAACTATATAACTTATTGATTGAAACGTATAGAATGAGATACCAAGTGCACCTAAAAATGATAGATTGGTAAAAAGCATGGTTTATCAAGTGAATATTGCAAAATACTTTCCATAAATGCTAACTAAATACTTGTATAAAATATTTTAATATATATGTCAATTATTTAATTTTAAAAAATACCCTAAAAATATAGTAGTTAATTCACATATGTAAAAAAAATAAATTAATTTTACTTTTTAAGCGCCTCAGGCGGTTACCAGTTGATCCCCCCTATTTTATTCATAAAATACATTTATTCAATCACATAATTTATGTTGAAAAATTCTAAATGGCTTTTATTTTTATCGTTAATCATTGTATTTGCGATTGTACTTTTCATTTTCAATTATTCAAAAACCAAAAATCAAGTTGAGAATAATAGAATCAAGACATCTAATTTGACTTCACGCAAGAACCTTGATTCATTGTCTATGGAAGAAATTAGAGCACGATATTTGAATAATCCATGTTACTTGGCATTATTAAAAGATCCGAATATGTGGGAAAAAGGGACAAGACCAGGATTTGATTATAAGGATTTAATTAATGATTCCTTACCAACCAATAATCAATATAGGAACAGATTTATAGTGGGAGATTTTAACTCAGTTCCAGTAGATGGTAAAAGAACCGGTATATATGAAATTTATCCTAGCTTATCATCTCTGTCAGAATTTAAGTCTTTCCCTAAAGAACTTTTGGAAAAATTAGATACAATTGTTTATACAGAAAAAAACTTAAATACCGTTTACACTGATATAAAAACAAAATATGGTACAAAGGGCGTTCGTTTAATAAACTTTATTGAAAAGGTTTGGAAGTATAAAATTATTCCGATTTCTAGAGAATATTCAATTAATGGAGATAAAGTATATGCTGCGGGACAGGTATTGGTATTATGTGAAGCTTGCAACGATACACTCAAATTGGTTGGAAAATTTGCAACTTCAGCAAAAAGACAAGATTTTATGTTTAGGACTGATGCTAATGGTAATAAATATAAATCAACTATTGAATATGCTCCTATTGGAAATCGAAGAGGTTATTATGCTGGTCTTAATAGAATAACTAGTAAAAACTGGGAAACAGAACGCGCTTATGATTCACTGGACATTGAACGTGACAATGAGGTAGGCGGAGGAAATAATAGAATTACTATTTATGATAGAAAAGTAGAATTACCGAATTTTTTATTGATGCAGCCAGATAAGTCTTATCCCAAATCAATGAGACAAAATGGTATACATGAAATAGCATTAAATTACCTACCTCGTGGCATGCTGGGTACCCCTAATAGTATTGGATGTTTAAGGGTTTCAGACTTTGGCTCTAAATTTTTTCGTTGGTGGGTACCACAAAATGCTAAATTATTTATTGCATATAACGATAGCTTGTATTTAAAAAAGCATGAATCCAATCCAATTGCTTATTTGCCATTTAAAAATCAAGCAGAAGGAGATAAATTTAGAAAATGGATAAATACAAATTATCCTGATTTCGCAAAACGTTTTGATATAAGTATTGATGGTGATTATAAGAATGGATTCATCATTGATGGATATTACTTTTTTAAGAAAGAATATGATATTTTTTTAAATAAAAATAAAAACTAATGTCTAAGAAAGTAATTCATATGATTTCTATTTTGATTTTTTGTTTATTAATGAAATCAGAAAAAATCAATGCAATAAATATTATTCCGCCAACATTTAGTTTGCATCAGGATACAGTAATTAATTTAATAACAAAGGATACAATATTTGAAGAATCTTATTCCAAAGATTCCATAATTAAAAAAGATCTTTATTCATTCAAAAAAAATTGGATTACAACAAAACCCCTTGAAAGTGATAGCGCTTGGGCAATCTCCGAAAAGCTGCTATCTGAAGATTCTATATTTTTAGAATACTGGGATAACGCTCAAGTTTTTACTTATGAAAATGTCACTTATTCAGATTTGCCATTTAAAATGGAAATCCCCTTAGTTAGAAATGATGAAAAATTTCAAATTACTTGGTATGGAAATCTAAATTTTAAATATGGTTGGAGATGGGGTAGAATGCATAGGGGGTTAGATTTATTTTTACGTACTGGCGATTCGGTAGTTTCTGCATTTAATGGGGTTGTTCGATATGCTAGATTTAATTCATCTGGTTTCGGCAACTGTGTTGTAGTAAGACATCTCAATGGTTTGGAAACTGTTTACGGACACCTAAGCAAAATCAGTGTATCTGAAAACCAATATGTGCAGGCTGGTGAATTAGTTGGTTTGGGAGGCACCACTGGCCGTTCAAATGGACCACATTTACATTTTGAAACACGGTACAAAGATTTTTCAATTGATCCAGAAACATATGCTGATGTTCGAAGTAGTAAACTACTATCAGATACATTTGTATTGTATAAAAGCTCACTGCAGGCGATTAGATATCCGACAGCTATAGTAAGTAAAAAGAAGATAAAATATTCAAAAAAACGACCACTTAAAAAGTCTAAATACAAAAAAGCAACATCTAAAAAATCAAGCAAAAGCAAACCCAAAAGCAAGAAAAAGACTGCTACATCAAAAAAAACAGCAAAAAAACCTACAACAAAGAAATCGACAAAAAAACCGGTATCAAGCAATAAAAAAACGATTAAAAAAAAGAAAAAATAAAATTCTAAATGAAAAATTTAATTAAGCTATTCTTAATTATTGTATTATTTAATGCATGTAAGGGAAAAAATAATAACAATTCGTCAGAAGAAAAGAAATCAAAAGTAAAGATTGATTATATAGTCGATACGTTATATAATAATTATGCCCAAAGAGTCGCGGCAAAAGACACTACACCATTTAATGATATTGATCAATCTTCACTAGTTTCTTATTATCGAATGCAGAATGAAAAAATAAAACCAATTATTGAAAATAGATTAAGCCTAATTACCAATTGGAATCAAAGTATAATGAGTAGAAATAAAGTTTCAGATTCTAGTTCTGTTTTTTATCCATTTTCTGGTGCTGATTTTATTCATGCCTATTATTTATATCCAAATGCTTCTGAATATTTCATGTCAGCTATTGAAAATATTGGTGATATCGTTGACGTGTCTAAACTCAATAAAGTAGAATTTTTTGAATATGCTAAAGATTTTGATACAGTAATGAGAGATATTTATATGCGTAGTTATTTTATTACAAAAAATATGGAAGAAGACTTTAGTAAAAAAACAAAAATTAATGGTGTATTACCTATTTTACTGTGGTCTGCTGCTATGACGAATCATGATATCATTCATGTTAAATATTTTATTGTTGATAGTGGTTTCCGCAAAAAATATGTTGATTTATCTGCTAGAAGTAATAATAAATTAAGTGTAGAAATAAAATTATTTGATAAGACAAATAATAAGTTCCAGTTATTAAACTATTATTCTGCCGATTTGTCAAATAATGGTTTAAGAAAGTCTTCTAAGTCATTAAAATTCATGAAAAATTATGTTTCTGATAATTCTAATGGTTTTGTTAAGTCTGCTTCATATTTGATGCATTATGACTCAACTTTTAGTACTATTCAACAACTGGTTTTAAATAAAAACAAGTATTTTGTTCAGGACGATACGGGAGTACCATTTAAGAAATTTGATTTGTCTAAATGGAATATTGAACTGTATGGTATATATGAGAAACCGATTAAAGACTTTTCTGAATCTTTGTATCAAAAGTCATTAGATGAGGCTTATAAAAATAGCAGTTATTATAAAGGTGGTCTTAATTTTTCCCTTGGATATCATTGGAGTTCTAAAAACCAGAATCAATTAGTTGCAATCAAAAAATAATTTTATGAAACAAGTTGTTTCATAAGTTATTCTGTTATCATTTTTTGAAATATGTTAAGTATGCTACTGGCGATACTTATAATAGAGAGCTGAAACAATATGTAACCTGGGTAAATAAAAATCTAGCAATTTAGTGTTAGATTTCTATTTTTTTGCTCTTAAGATATCTATAAATCTTTTGTGTGAATATATATATTCATTGTATATGTTTCCAAGAATTATGATTACAGCGTTTTCTTTGATTAATCTTATAAAAGCTGTATTGTTTCCATGCCACCATCCATTGTGGTAAATTATTTTTTCATCGTCTATCGGATAAAATAGTCGCCATCCATATCCATAGGTTTTTTGTTCATTGGTCAAGACACTTTTTGGTTCGTAAGAAAAATCTATGCTTTTCTTTTTAAGAAATACTTCGGTTTTTAGAATATTATCCCAAAGAAATAAATCCATAGCACAACTATATATATTTTTATCACCATAAATTAAATCAAACTTTTCTATGCCATATACTTGACTATTCTCTTTATAGGACGGCACATATTTTTCTAAATTCTTGATGTTAAATACAAAAGTATTTTTCAATCCAAATTTGTCAAATATGTATTTCTTTAGTGCATCAGGATACTCCATATTTGTTATTTTTTCAATAATTACTGCAAGTATCACATAATTTGTATTACAGTATTTAAATTCTTTTTTCGAATTAGGTACTATACTTGGCTTATACTTAATAATATATTCTACAATGTCATCATTCGAATAATATTTTATTTGAGCATCTGATATTTTGTTTATTTCAACTTTTCCTTTTTTTTGAAGAAATTCTTTTTTTTCAATTGTAATAAAATTTGAATAATCTGGTAAAATACTTGTGTGTGATAACAATTCATTAATCGTTATATTTTTATAAGGAAATTGTGGAATATATTTTACTACTAAATCCTCGTATTTCAATTTATTTTCCTCAAATAACTTAACACACATCATGCCTGTAAATGTTTTGGATACCGAGGCTAGATGAAATGGAGTTGTTCTCTTTATCTTTGCTGAATCTTGAAAATTTGCCAGACCTATACAACTATCTAATAAAATATCATTATCTTTTACAATTAATATTTGGCCATTGAATTTATTTTTAATCAATATACTATCAAATGCACCTAAAATATTTAATTTTAAAGCAGTATCATTTTTTTTGTTTTCAATTGTAATTTTATTAGCTTTTATTGTTCTTGTCACTTTCTCTTTTTTGGTACTACAAAAAGTAAATAGTAGTAAGAATGTAACTATAACTCTCATCAGCATAAAAATTTTAAAAATATTTTGTTTGCGTAATACAAATATTTAAATATATAAAATATAATCGATATGAAATATCCATTATTCCGATCAAAGAATTATTTATTTTATTTTACTTTATTTCTTCCATTTTTCACATCTGTAGTGAGCGCACAAACAACAAAAAACTATAAAAAAACCTCGCTTCCTATCGGTGTATTTGATTCTGGCACAGGCGGGTTAACAGTTCTCGAAGCCCTATTAACACTAGATGCATTTAATAATGAAACTGGAAAACCCGGTTCTGACGGACACCTCGATTTTTCTAAAGAATATTTTCAGTACTTAGCGGACCAAGCAAATATGCCCTATGGTAATTATGCGGCAGCTAATAAAACCGATTTATTAAAAGAGCATATTCAAAAAAACATGCAATTTTTTTTAAAGGAGGCCCCAGCAAAACCTTCTGTAAAAATGATTGTGTTGGCCTGTAATACGGCTACTGCATATGCCTTGTCTGACATTAAAAATCAATTTGAACAGCAATCTATTGGCGTGCCCGTAATAGGTGTTATCGATGCGGGTTCAAAAGCAGCACTTGCCTTTCAACAAAAAAATGGAGATGGTACAATAGGTGTTTTTGCTACTGCAGGCACGGTTGCTTCAAATGGTTATCCAAGAACCTTACAATCCATGGCAAAGGCAATGGGTATGCAAGAATTATCAGTCATTAGTCAGGGTGGTTTTGGACTTGCCGAAAGTATAGACCAGGATTGGAGTTATTATGTAGACACATTAACAAGGGCTAGAAATGAATACAAGGGCCCCTCATTAAAAAATAGCAGGTATACGATTGACACTTCATTATTGAGTGCCTATCGGTTTGATGCTTCTAGTAATAAGTTGTTATGCGAATACGACGATAAAGGAAGTTGCTTGGACATGCAATTAAATGATCCTTCAAATTATGTAAGGTACCATCTGGTAAGTTTATTGGAAAAAATGATTGTTGGAAAAATTACTAAGCCAATGAATACCCTTATTTTAGGCTGTACACATTATCCTTATTTAAAAGATACAATTGCCTCTGTATTGAACGAATTATATCATTATAAAAACAACAATGAATACAGGTACAGAAATTATCTTGTTGAAAAAGTAGAACTGATAGACCCCTCTATTGAAACTGCTAAAGAAGCTTATTTAGTGCTGCATAACCGAACACTTTCAAACACAGCTACCGTCCAAAAAAATCAATTTTATATTACTATTCCCAATACCAACACACCTAAAAATGTATTGCAGCCAGATGGTTGGTTTACCTATGACTATAAATACGGAAGAGTAGCGGGAGAAAATAAAATTTACGTGCAGTATGTTCCTTTCGATACAAAAAATATTTCGGAGGCATCGTATAGCCGGTTTAAAATGGTGTTGCCTCAGTCTTATGCCGAAATTGTGAAGTCTAAGCTTAAATAGCCTAAAATAAGCGACTTATTTTTTTAAAATAAAAACGGCAATATCTGTTTCGCCATTGTCAATTGGGTATTTTTTTGTTTTATGAACAAATGAGCTAAGCCTATCTATGAAAGGGTTTGTGGTGATTCTGTTTGGTGTTGATAAAACAATGGTGTTACCCATGTTTATGAATCTATTAATGGAATCAACCAAAGAATTAAAATCGTCGGGATTATAATTGATGTCGCTTAGTAAAATAGTATCTGCAAATAGACTAGAAGGAATATGATTCCAATCTAACATGGTAGCAGTAACATTGGTTAAATTGAGATGATTTATGTTTTTTTGAGCAAGCGAAACAGCATCACTATTATAATCAGATATAATAACGCTACTCGCTTTATTTGCTATCGAAAACGAGGGGAACCCAATGCCTGCACCTATTTCTAGTACTTGTTTATTGTCTATCCAATTAGGTTCTTCATGTAAAAACAGGGTCATCGCATGTGCTGACGCCCAAATTTTAGCCCAATATGGAAAAATGGTATTGGGATTTATAGCCACTATTTTTTTATACGTAGATTGAATTAATGCCGGGTCAGGAACATACAGTGTAAGTTCAGTATATAGCGTAACAAGTTGTAATGGATACACTTTATTGATTAGCAATTAATGTTTCGTATAACGCAGTTACTGTTTTTTTAATAACATTATTGTATCCATTAGTTTCACTCGGATGGCAGCCATTACTAATTACAACAATGCCAAACTTTTCTTGTGGATTAAAAAACATTGCACTAAAAAGCCCATAGGCAAATCCAGTATGTCCTATCATTTCTTTTCCGTCTATAATTTTACCTGGCGCTTCTAGAGCAAAACCATACGGCTCTATGCTTGTAACAGCAGTTTGCATGATTTTAGAACTCTTTTTTGAAATGATTCTAACCCCATTGTATTTTCCATAATTGGCATGCATCATCATATAAGTAGCTAAATCTTTTGCGGATATTTTCATGCCACCTGTTGGCGAAAATAGAGGTGTACTGTAACCCATTTGATAAGCAGCAAACTCAGTTGTTCTTGGATTATAAGCATTTGGAGATGCCACAAATTTTGCAACATCTGTTTGGTATTCATAAATTGTTGCAAATTTAGACTTGTCTAATCCGTTCACATAAAATCCTCCATAGAGTTGTAAAGGATTCAAAATATGATTTTGAATGTAGGCGTCAAATCTTTCGCCACTAACCCTTTCAATGATGGTACCAATCATATTAAAGTTGAGGTTACTATACATATAGGCTTTACCTGGCTCATAATTATTATAACATTTTTCCCAATTTGCAGATTTTGCAGGATTGATAGAATCGAGTGTAAAATAACCTTGATCATCATTAATTGATGAAAGATGCGACAGCATCAGCCTGAGCGTAATCACTGTTTCAGGAAATTTAGGATTACGTACCTTGAAGCCTAATAGTTCACTAATATCCTGATCCAATGAAAGTTTTTTAGCTTCTGCTAATTGCATAATTGCTGTTGCAGAAAATGATTTTGAAATAGATGCGATTCTAAAAATATTTTCGCTGGTAAGTGGTGTATTGGCTTCTGCGTCTTTGAGTCCAAATGATTGCGTATAAACAAATTGGTTATTTTTTACTACGGCCACAGATAAACCCATAACTGGATTTTCTTTCATTATTTTTTGAATGGCTGCGTCTGCTTTACTTTCTTGCGCAATACTTAGGATTGGAAAAAATAACGCAAATAGAGCGCTACTTTTTATCATCCATTGAATCATTTTTTTCATCTAAAAAAGGATTAATTTTAAATCTATAATTGTTGTTGCTAATTAAGAATTAAATATAATGCAAATGTTTAGGAGTTCAAATAAATGGCTATTTGCAGCAACGAGAATCGGTATATTTTATGCACTTGCACTGTTGATTTTTGCCGGTGATGTATTCAATAAAAATCAAACTGTCACGCAAACTATTTTTGACTTGCTATTACATTTTATTCCCACCGCAATTGCTCTTTTTTTGACTGTTATTGCGCATAGGTTTCCAATGGCTGGAGCCATTATTTTCGCTGTTTTTGCTACCATTTACATCATTACAGGTTGGGCTAATTTGCACTGGACAGCCCACGTG
>Ga0222712_10002947_pt1 | contig 19013 bp, 36 predicted proteins | sample C33_657DmetaG_FD_165043 | JGI IMG/M metagenome (GOLD analysis project Ga0222712, IMG submission 165043) | Estuarine water microbial communities from San Francisco Bay, California, United States - C33_657D | ecosystem: Environmental > Aquatic > Marine > Unclassified | place: USA: California... | reverse complement strand
TGGAGTTCCTACCGGCCTGATTATGGCGCGGTCCCAGGACATGGCAACGGAGCGTAGACTCCTGTCCCTAGCGGAGAAGAAGCCAATCCTTGTTGATCCAGACAATGTGAACTCAGATTACCTAACCGGGTATGATCTTCTTGTTGAGGCAATGACCGACAAGCTGGTTCCACCTTGGGTAATCGGAGCTACCAAGATGTGGGGCAAGGAGCAAGAAGATCCGATTGCCAGCTCCAAGCGTAAGCCTACGGCTCTTCCACACAGATGCAACACTATTAAGGATGACGGCATCCGCTGTATGCTTTGGTCTTCCGGGCGTCCGAAGGATGACGGCCTCTGCCGTGTACACCTTCGCCACCTTTCTAAGAAGCCAGGCGAGGATATCGAAAGAGCCCGCAAGCGAATTACACAAGCAGCTCCATATGCGGTAGACATCTTAGAAGACCTGATGATTAACGCAGCGTCAGAGCCAGTAAGATTAAAAGCATCTACGGAGATTCTTGACAGGGCTGGGATCCGTGGCGGTGTAGAGTTCGACGCGACGTTGAACGTTACAGATACACGGCCTGCTGCTTCGATTATTGCCGAGCGCCTTAGCCGCTTATCCAATAACGCACTCGACATCGCGGTTACGCTTTCTAATGACGGAGTTAATGACGCCCAGGCAGTACAAGACGCAGACGTTGTTGAGGAGAGCCCTACCGATGAGTAACATAACAGCACTTGAAGAGATCGCTTACCATATGAGGGAGCATGCGGCCTCACTCCTAAATGATGTTGAGCAAGCCTCGACTCGTGAGGAGCACATCCGCTTAACTGCACGGGCGAACGAAGCAGAGAACTTAGGTGATATGATTCAACAGCTCCTGGTTCAGGAGCTTGCAGCTCAAGACTAAGGACGACGGATGACGATGACAAACGACTCGCGGGCATGGCTTGTTATAGCCGAGGCCGAGCGGTGGCTTGGCACAACGGCACGGGCGAATAACTTTAATCCTTTCGCCGAGGCGGCCGGATACAACGGCCAACCTTGGGCGGGCATGTTCATCGACTACATCTTTCATCAAGCGGGCGTGGAGATTCCTAGCTGCGCTTACACTCCGACGGCGATAGCGGAGTTCATCAGAACAAACCGGGTCTTCAACAAACCGCGGCCTGGCGATATAGCTTTTTATTCACTACAGGCAACGGGCACAAACTACGGCATGCCTCATTGCGGCCTGGTAGTTAAAACGGATCGATGGCAGGCGGACGGGCTTGTTCAAACAATCGAAGGCGACACGGGTTCAGGCTTGCCTAAGGCGGACCAGTCGGTAGCGGGTGTGTACTGGCGAGTACGAACACGGCATGAGATTCTAGGATTCGCACGACCTGCGTCTTTCAAATTGTGGCCTGGGGGACTTCTTAAAAACCTGACGGGCAGCGGGCACGCGATTTCCGTTCAGGCATGTCGGCCTGGCCGCCGTAATAAAGCCATCGGGCTAGTCCAGCTTGCGCTTTCACAGACTGTCGGACTTGGTCCAGTAACGGTCGACATGTTCGACACTGAGACTCAACGGGCGTACGCTCATTGGCAACGTACTCTCGGGTACGTTGGAAACGATGCGACCGGAGTGCCGGAAGAACGAAGCTTGAGAGTTCTCGGCGAACGAACTGGGATTTTCCAGCTTGATGCTACAGAGACTTCTTAGTACCAAGAAGTCTTCCGATCGAAAGCAGCTAGAGACTTCCTAGTAGAGATTCCACCAAGAAGTGGGATGCCCCAGCTTGCCGAGCTTTTCCTAGTCGACCTGTTATAATTAACTCACAATGACGAAAGGAAGCTATGCCCAAAATCCAACAGGTAGCTAGATTCACTACAAGAGTCAAGCCTACAGATCCTTTTTATCAATCACTGGCACCAAAGGAAGAGACAGTTATGCAAGAACCCCAGGCACCTGCTCTCACAAAGTTCGCATCACAAATGTTAGAACTAATGCAAAAGCAAACACAACCATTAAGCGTTACTGAAATTACAGAGATGATTGAGCAAGAACTACATCATCGCTACCATGACAGTCACGTGCGCATTGCGCTGAATGAACTTGTTGACAGAAACAAGCTGTTCACTCGTGATGAGACGTCAGATGAACGTTCTCTCAGAGCAGGTGGACAGAAGATCAGGAATATACGAGCTGCGCTCTATTCCACTAAAAATCCAGTTCAGGCAAGAACAGAAGCAGAAGCTGTACCAGGGATCTTCCTAAGCGATAGCTGGGGAGTCCCATGGTCAAAGAAGAAAGCAGCTAAGGCTAATGAAGTTATTCTCGAAGATATTACCCCAGTGAGTATCCCTGCGGGCGTTATGTCGAATCCAGTTATCGACATGCTCATCGAGAAGATCGTAGCTGAACGTACCAAGGAAATGTCCGCAGAGCTAGAGAAAGTTCAGACAGAACTTGCTCGTCTCAAGGAATTCCTTAAGTCAGCTCTTTAAGAAGTAGTTTAAGTTTGCCGCTATGGCAAGCTTTGAACTATATGTAATAGAGGACTCCGTTGAGGCGCGGAACAGCGACGCGCCCACGGAGTTTTCTGATGATGGTGACACATGCAGTAGCTGCGGCGACGTAGTTGGATTCGCAATCGGTAAGTTCTTCTCCTGTGTGATTGTTGCGGATGCAGATGAGAACTGCTGGTTTGTGTGCAGCGACTGTGCTTCTCCGGTAGTCGACCACTAACAGACACAAAAAAACTCCCTGGCGTTTAGCCAGGGAGCTTTTTTATTTAAGTTACTTAGCGTCTACGATTGTGTATTCTGTAGACTTAAGTGTTGCGGTGTAAGCGTCAGGATAAGCTTCCTGCAATAGCTCACGGTCGATTTTAGTTGTGGTGCGGTCTTTGATTTCCACACGCTGTACGCCGTTGATAAATCCAATCTTGGCGTCACCCATAAGCTGGCGAATCTTTTCTTCAGCAGCTTTCTTTTTAGCTTCGAGGACTTTCATATCCTTCTTAGCTTGTGCGAACTCCTTGATGAGAGCATCTACTGTCTCGTCCAAGTGAGCTACGGTTGTGGTTACGGTAATCTCTGTAACCTCGGTGCGAACTGCGGTGCTGGACATTTGGTCCCTTCCCATTGTCGTTATGTCATTCATCAGGCCGGTTGGCTTGATAGTCTAATTATATCAGGCAATGTCAGGAAGATACGCCATTTCTACCTGATATAATAGTTCCATGAACACGTGGTACCCACCCAAGGTTCCAGGGAATCAGGATAACCTGATATAATAGTTCCATATTCACCCAAACGACGAAAGGATAACCCATGTCAGACAAAGACAAGGTTGTAGGAAAAGCTATGTACATGGAGCTTCGTAATGGAGGCCAGACATATCAGCTCCTTATCACTCCGGATGGAATCTCATCCACTGGCAAAAATGTACCTTCAATGGTCTATCGACGCCAGATCTCTGCGTCCAATCCACGCAAGGGTTGGAAGCATACAGGACTACCTACAACTAGCGTAGATGAGTTCGGTGTATTCCAGAAGCGTACCAAGGAAGATGCGATGCGCCTAGGCGAGAGTCGCATTGAAATGGTAGCGTCAACATTCAACCAGCTTGCTACTTACAATTATCAACTTTACAAGCAACCAATCTATGTAGAGGTTGCTGCTGAAGATCTTGACAGCATTCGTGCTGGTAAGACTCCTTACAAAGTACTAGGACGCATTACACGAGTACGTCGTTCCCTTGGGTTCGGCGAAGAACTCTTCGTATCCTAATTATCTACCCACACCCACAAACGACAAAGGACAAAGTAAATGACGACAGCATTAGTAGAATCATTAAACAAGATCTACCCAAACCTACCTGAGAGTCTATTCACTGTTGTAGCTCAGCAGATGAACGATGAACTCTCATCTTCTCTCGACTCACTAGTTCAACCACAGGGTAAAGTTGGTAATCGCCCAACACCCAAGACAAAGGTTATTCCAGTGATATCAGCAGACGCATTCGTAGGAGAAGACTCTACATACGCTCGCCCTAATGGCGACAAGTACCATGCACGCAAGTGGGGAGAGCATGACGATGTCATGGTCCTTCGTGAAGCGCGTAAGGCAAGTCAGTATATTCTTCTGTATGGAGCTCCAGGTTGTGGCAAGACTGCACTTGTTGAAGCTGCGTATGGTGAAGAAGTTCTTACAGTACTTGGTACTGGTGATACAGAACTATCAGACTTCATTGGTGGATATGTACAAACGCCTACAGGTGGGTTCGACTGGGTCGATGGCCCACTGCTTAAGGCAGCTGAAGAAGGTCGCCCATTCTTCGTAGATGAGGTTGGGCTTGTTGACCCTAAGGTCATGGCAGGTGTGTATGGACTCATGGATGGTCGTGGTGAGTACACTGTCACTGCAAACCCAGAGCGCGGAACTGTAAAAGCTAAGGAAGGGTTCTACGTAATCGCAGCAACCAATCCAAACGCTCCTGGAGTTCGACTCTCTGAAGCTCTTCTATCTCGCTTTATCGTTCAAGCAGAGATGACTACAGACTGGGTGCTTGCCAAGAAGCTTGGCGCACCTCAGCAGATTGTGACAGTTGCACAGAACTTGTCACGTCGCCAACAATCAGGTGAAACTGGCTGGTGCCCACAGATGCGTGAACTACTTGCATTCCGTGACATCGCCAAGACATTTGGCACCAAGTTCGCAATTGCGAACATCATCGCAGCAGCTCCTGAACTGGACCGCCCCGTCGTTGCGGATGTGTTCACTCGAGTCTACGGTGAAGGTTGCCAACCAGCCAAGATCTAATCTAGGCTGTGGGCCGGAGGGTCCCGGGTGTGGGTGCCTGGGATCCTCCACTACCTGATATAATTAACCTATCAATGACGGAAGGATAGACGATGGGACACATTAAGTATTCCGCTACACGCGCGGAGCGTACTCCAAGCGAGTGGCTCCCAGTTGGCGCACAGATTGGCAGCCTTGTCAATACATGGGCAGGACGCTCAGACATTGTTGCATACGTAGGACCTGGAGCTGGTGGACCAACCCCAGCTTGCTTCAACCCACCTGTGGCTGAAGTAGAGGTCAATGTTGATATTGCATTTGGCGCAGGTACTTCACCAGAGACTATTGGTGACCTTCGTGAACGTGACACACTATTTGACTGGCCAAAGGCTGCAGGCGCTATCTTCCATGAAGCACTGCATGCTCGTTACTCACGCTTTAATCTTGAAAAGGCTCTTGAAGAACTCTCATTGAATGAGTACAGAGCTCTTATGTCTCTTGAGGAATCACGCATTGAACATCATGGTGTTGTGAACTTCCCAGCTAATCGAGTCTTCCTTCGCGCTTGCGCATTGGAAATCGTTCTACACGACATCAATGCTTCTGCAGATGAACATCTGTCTCATGGTGTTCGTGCAGTCGCAGGACTCGCAGCTCTTACTTGCGCTCGTGCAGATGCAGGTTCACTTGACCAAGCAGATGTGACAGAGATCAAAACTATTATCATTGACTTCCTTGGCAATGAAGTCTACGCAGGTCTTCGTGATATCTGGACTCGCTTCCAAGCACATGACAATCACACAGATCCACGCAACCTTTACGAACTTGCTCGCGAGTGGGAAAAGCTTCTTGCAGATCTCGCTACAGAGCGTGGTGAACCTGAGAAGCCAACTCCAGGAGGTCCTGGTTCAGAGATCCTTGTCATCGTTGATGGAATCATTGGCGACATTAAGGAAGCTCTTGATGAGGCTGCAAGCGACGTTGCGATTGCTGTTGGCGATGAAGTCGAAGACCAAGAGCAGAAGGAAGATTGGCAGAAGGTTGTCGACATGCGTTCACAGGCTGCAAGTCAGCAGAAGGAACACAAGAAGGTTGCCAATGACGTCTTCGCTAAAACTACTTCCGACATGGGAGTCACTGCAGGTAGTCGTTCACGTCTCGCAGAGATCCGTGACCCACTTCCTTCAGAGCGTGCAGCAGCAGTCAAGATTGCGAATCTCTTAGAACGTGCGAAGTATCGTGAACGCGATGAACACGAGATTGCAAGTATTCTTCCTCCAGGACGTCTACGCACTCGTGCAATGGTTCAGGAAGCTGCCTATCGTGCTCAAGGTTCAATGCAACATGCACAACCTTGGAAGCGTACAGTTCGCAAGCATACAGATGACCCAACACTCAAGATTGGTGTGATGGTAGACATCTCAGGTTCTATGGCATCTGCTATGAACCCTATGGCAGTAACTGCATGGGCGATGTCTGAAGCAGGTCGACGTGTTCAAGCACAGACTGCTATGGTCTACTATGGCGAAGATGTATTCCCTACTCTTAAGCCAGGTCAGCATCTTCCTAAGGTCAATGTCTACACTGCGCCTGATGGAACTGAAAAGTTCGACAAAGCATTCAAGGCTCTTGATGGTGGGTTGAATCTGCTTGCAGGTTCAGGTGCACGTCTACTCGTGATTGTTAGCGATGGTTGCTACACAGACACTGAGCGTGAGCATGCAATCAAGTGGGTACGTGAATGTGACAAGGCAGGTGTTGCAATCCTGTGGTTGCCATTCGACAAGTACGAGCGTAGTAACTATGCAGACAGAATTACTGCAGGAACATCTGCTGTAGTTCTATCAAAGGTCAATGACCCAGCAGAAGCAGCAGTGACTATTGGTCAAGCAGCTGCGGAAGCTCTCTCAAAGATTGGTCGCCGTAACGCGGCCTAACAACATTCCGGTGCGGGAACCCTTCCGTCAAAGTATACCTGCACCGGAGCTAACTTAACGACGAACGACAAACAAAGGACGAACATGAAAACCAAACTAGCAATCACCGGAATCATTCTTGCTCTTGCAGCAGGACTAACTCCAGCAGCTCAAGCTGCAGAACCAAAGACTCTAGTCATCATCGACTCTGGGTTCAACACGCAGCTTCCATTTCTAGCTGGCAAGGTAGTCGATGAAGCGTGCTTCATTGAGTACGGCAAGTGCCCTAATGGACAACCGTCAATGACTGGCCCAGGTGCTGCCACACTTGCGGCTACTGATGGAGCTAAGGACAAGAGCTTCAACCACGGAACACAGATGGCTTCAGTTGCGAGTGCAGTTAACCCTTCAACCAAGTTCGTACTTGTTCGTATCATCGGCAAGTCCGATAAAGGATTTGCGAATACATACACAACTAAAGCTGTGCAGCTCGCTCTTGATTGGGTTGCGGCAAACTCAGCTCGACTAAACGTTGGTGCGGTATCTATCTCAATGGGACGTGCATACAAAGAAGCTGGATGCCCCATCGAGCTTCCACTTCAATCTCGCATTGTAGAACTTAAAGCTCAGAACATTGGTGTGTTCACAGCGGCAGGCAATCGTTCGAATCAAACCAAGGTTGACTATCCGGCATGTATACCGGAAGCAATTACGGTAGGGGCAACGGATACGCGCTACACGCTACGTAACATCACCGGTTGGGTCTATCCAATCATGCCAAACTCTAACGGCGGCGCGGACTTAGATCTGTATGCTCTAGGGCGTTACAACACGACTATGCTTGATGGAACCAACACCCTTGTGCTGGGAACATCGGCAGCGACAGCTGCGGTGGCGTCTAAGTGGACTCAGTTCCTCTCAGAAGGTGGAACATACGACTCCCTATGGCTAACCATCCAGTCAAAGCTGGATAAGGCGTACCGTTCGGCCACTGATGTGGTCCAAAAGCAGTATAACCTGATATAATAGAACCACAACGACGGAAGGACAAAGGATATGCAAACCAAGGCACGCACGTTTATACGGCGCGGTGATGATGTGTTCTGCGCTACCGATGACCAACACGACTACATCCACGAGTATGTAGAGGACTCAAAGCTTGGCGACTGGTATCAATGCCGCCACTGCGATGCGTTTCAGGTGGGTTAATCATGAGCGGTAATCGAATCTGGTATGCGTCACCTAACGGTGACTGGTGGGGTGGCTCGGATGCGGACTACGTGTTCGTACTCAAGGAGTCAGATATCCCTGAAGGTATGTTCGACGCGGAGTCCATTGAGGGCGACAAGTTTGAAGATATCATCATGAAACACGGTGAGACCGTGTACATCGAGACTGTATAACCTGATATAATTAAACCAACGCGGCAGGGAAGCACTGGTGGTCAAACAACCACCTTCTGCAGAAGGCACGAAACAATCCCAGCTCCTGCCGCGTCTATAATTATAAACGACGGAAGGACGATTATGGCAAAGCACGAAGTAGCTAAAGGCATATGGGAAATCATAGACGTTCCTACCGGAGAGCGGTTACATAAGTTCAGAGCTCGTTCCCGTGCGGATGTTAACAGAGCTATGGACATGGTGCGCATTGGTCTAAAGAAGACCGAGATCGAAGCACAGTACATTGCCGAGTGGGAAGATTAGGAGCTATCATGACAGTAGTACTTAGCGATGGCAATGCCTTCGCAATCATTGGCGCTGGTCGCCGTGAGCTAGAAAAGCTAGGACGGCATGACGAGGTTGCGGCCTTCTCTGAAGAGATGATGGCTGGCGACTACGACCACCTCCTACAAACAATGTTCAAGTGGTTTCCTGATGCGGAGCTCGCATCATGAGTGACACTCCTCTCCTTGCGACCCTTAAGTGCTCAGGTCCAAATGAACCGTGGTCTACCTTTACTCCTCTAGAACGATTTAACTGGATGTTTTCAAAGTACGAAGAAGGCGCTGACGTCTGCGGTGAGTCCACCGTCATCATTGACACTTCTATCCCAGATGACTTCTGGCCAGAGAACTGTCCTAAGTGCGGGACAGACATAAATTGGGATATCTCAGTTGTAGAAAAGATGCAGCAACTTGAGGTACAACTCCGCGGTTATATGATATAATAGATATAACAACGACGAAAGGAACCAAAATGCAATTCACAAAAGATTTCGAAGCATCAATAGGTACATCCCTTCAGGGATACACTGAAACCACTATGCGCAGACTCATCGAAGTTTTCGGTGAACCTGAGTATTATGGTGAAGGCGACAAGGTTACTGTTGAATGGTGTCTTAAATTTGAAGACGGAACTGTCGCAACTATTTACGACTGGAAGCGATATGAACTCGGAACTCCAGAATTAGATGAGCTGATGCACTGGAACGTTGGCGGAACTTCGCCTATCGCACTCGCAACAGTTGAGTACCAAATGCGTGTACATTCTCTAGCGTAACATGATATAATTAACTATCAACGACGAAAGGACTATCATGAGTAAAATGGTTTATGAGGCAAGTCTCTCAGTAGATGACCTCGAAGAAATGGCAGAGCGAACATTCTCTTTCGAAGAGCTAGCAAAGCTTTCCGAATCTGTGAAGGACGCTATCAACCAGGCTGTTGAAGATTTCTTGAATCACAACTAATGAAAAGAATCTACAAGAAAGCTTTGGTGCAACAGCGCCAACATCTCAAACTACCTGATGTAGTTACGACTGCCCTAGGTCTTATTCCTGTAAAGGAAAAAGAACTACGTGCCGCGTACGTCTACGCACTGCGAAGCAAAGGTTGGACGCTTCAAGCTGTAGGCGACTCACTCGGTGTCACTCGTGAAAGAGTGCGGCAACTTGAAAGTGAAGCTATCCCAGAGCTTGTGTACCTTGTGCAGCAAGCCCCAGGAAGTTACCCTGTCCCAGAGCTACCAACTGAAGAAGTTGTGGTGTACTCCGGAGCAGAGTACGTAGAACCAAAACCTGAAACTCTTGCTCGACTAAAAGTTCTGCAGCCAATCGCCCAAGCGATTCGTTGGGACCACATAAAAGGTAGAGCTGAAGCTGAAGAGTACACAGCCCTACTGTGGAAAGCTCATACTGAAGAAGGTGTCAGCGTTTACCGTCTTGCAAAACTTCTCGGTATTACCCATGGCGCAATACAATTTCGTTTCGCTCGTTACGGTTACAAGGAAACTAAAACTGGACAGAGCAAAGCGTATAAAGTTATTAAAAGAGAGAATCGACCAAACAATGAGTAACCCACTGTACGAACTTGTAAATGTGTACGACGCTGATGGCAAGTGGCTTGGTCAGTTCATGAATGAAGAAATCGCCAAGGACTGGCTGCACAAGCATGGTAAGGATTTATCGAAGCATGAAGTATCTTCACGCCGACCTGAGAGGAAAGAAAAGAAATGAGCTTGGATCCAAACAAAATCCAAATCGTTGATGCGGACTACCATCGCAACGGAGTAGCTGGGCTACCCTTCAAGGTTGCGGTAATTGATGACGCTAATGATTCTGATATGAAGTTGGTCATCATGTTCGAGGCTGAGGGTCATACCGCAGTCCTGTCCCTGAATAAGCTCATGGAAGAGGATATCTCCTTCGGGTCGAATTCCTATCGAGGTGACCTCTACGAGGAAGCCCTCCGCCAGGAGCTCTGGGCAGAAGAATAAGTTACTAGCGAGTAAGGTACTATCTTCCTGATTATCCTGATATAATTAACCCATCACCACAAAGGGTGAAAACGACGGAAGGAAGACAAATGAATACCAAATGGTGTTTACTCAAGGATTCTGATGGAGACCGTGGAGTCCTAGGCAAGAAGAAGATTTACGAAGTAGTAGTCGAAGGTGACCAGGTCACCACAGTTTGGGGAATGGCTGAGAAGCCAAATCGCCAGCGTCAGACTAAGTACTACTCAAGCGCTCAAGGCGCACGTTACGCTGCTATGGAAAAGATCCAAGCAAAGGTTGACAAAGGTTACGTATTAACATACGCAGTCTAATATTGAAGAAGGAGTCCAGGGTAGCGCGAGCTACTCTGGTCTTCTCTTTGTAAGCGTGATAGTTTCGTTCTAACAAAGGAGAGTCATGGAGTCGATTGTGGAAGAAGAAGTCCAGCTCGAAGAAGAAGCGAAAGAAACTTTCTCCGGTTGGGTCGAATGTGACTCATGCCGTGTCGCTCGTGCTGTATGGAAGATCGTTGGAGCCAATGGCGAGATCTACCTATGCGGTCATCACAAGAACCGAAGCGAAGCAGCTCTAACTAAGTGGGCAACTAATTTCATCGAACTGGACGAAAAGCTCACCTAACCTGATATAATTTACTTAATGACGAAAGGACAAACCATGCAGTACGACATCAAAATTGATAACGCTGAGTTAATCGTTATCCTTGCTGCTCTTGGTAAGCAAAAGTCTACGTACGAATCTCTTAATATGTACGACGCAGCTCATCAGGTATCAGACATTCTTGTTAAGTTCCAGTCAGCGAAACCTCTCCATGCAGTGTGAATATTGCTCTCGACCAGTCGATGACTGCGTTGCAGCTAAGAACGAGGCGCTAACTGACTATGCGGTGCTTCTTGTTCTTAAGGAGAACGTTGGTTACGTCGAGTGTATCGACAGAGTTATCCAGCAATGGCGCCAACACGCGTTGCCGCTATGTAATGCATTGGCGCTTGACTAATGAGCCACGACTCACACTTTGAAGGTGACCCTGTCACATTCGCTTCAACCTCAGAAGGAGACATGGATCTCGAATGTGGTAATGATAACTGTCTTTACGAACAAAGCGTCGTGACAGACCGAGAGTATTCTCATGGAGTTGTCACCTGGGTAGCAGACTGGATCTGTTCTACCTGTGGTGAAAGTAACTCACGTGAAGGATGGTTCGACCCAAATGATAACAACTAGGAAGGAAAACCAATGAGCGTAGTAGCTACATTGTTAAAGAACAAAGCTCCACAGGCAGCTTGGCTTGTAACCGTAAAGGACCTCGCTACTGGTGAGTCTCGCTATGCAGCTCACACTTCTCTTGGCGCTGCCAAGAAGACTGCGGTAGCTTTCACCAACAGCCTCCTCGACATCAGTCGAACACGTCTACCTTGGGTAGAGGATGAAGCACAAAAGGCTGAAGGAATCCAGTACTTTAGAGCAGAGGTTGATGGATAAACCTGATATAATTATCCTAACGACGAAAGGAAATAGGATGAACATTCAGGATATTCTCGAAGCCATTAACTCTGGTTCACTGGACTCAGACCTTGGCAAGATTAAGGACGCAGTTGATCTACGTTCTCCAAAGGCACGTGCGGCACTTACCATCAATGATTACAACATTGGTGCGCGTGTACGTTTCAATGAGTCTACAGGAACTCGTTACATGGTTGGGCAGTACGCCACAATCTCAGGGAAGAACCGTACAAAGGTTACCGTTCGACTTGAGACACCTATGGGTAGATTCGCAAGGGTAAATCCAATTACCCGTGAGATTGAGTCTTCCAACGTAACAGTTCCAATCTCAATTATAGATCTCGTCTAATAGACGCAACCCAGGCGCTTAGGATACAGTTTTCCTAGGCGCTTGGGGATCTAGGGAGAATCATGACTACGCTTGCGGCAATTCAAGGCGATGGCTGGTCAGTCATTGGGTGCGATTCACGAGCATCTGATGAGGACGGTCGTTTTATGGACCTCGCGACTCATAAAATCGTAGACAACAATGGAGTTCTCATTGCAGTCTCTGGTGCATCACGTGGTGGCAACATTGCGCAGTTCGGTTGGAAACCTCCAGTCCCAACTCGCAATGAAGACCTCGACATCTTTATGACAAAGAAGTTTATACCGTCACTTCGCAAAGCTTTCGTTGATGCTGGGTTCGAAGGTAAAGAAGACGGTGATGCAGCTTGGCATGATTCAAACTTAATAGTTTCAGTGCGCGGAGTCATTTATCCTATTTTCAATGATTACAGCTGGGATAGAGAAGCTAGGAACGTCTACTACTCTGGTAGTGGTGGGGACTTAGCTCTTGGAGCTCTAGAAGCTCTTAGCTTTCAAAAGGTTAAGACTCCAGAAGCTGCTGAGAAAGTTTTACGGCGAGCTATTGAGATAGCTTGCAAGCATGACATCTACTCCGGTGGAGAGATTCATACGTACATACAAGAAGAGTAGGTTACTTGCGGGTAACATTACCTGATATAATAGATATACCAAATGACGAAAGGACAAGAAAATGTCAATAGACCTATCAAAAGAAACATACATGGTCACAACTCCTACCTGCGGGATATGCGGTGAGCAAGGTGTTGTTGAAGTTCCAGCTGTAGGATTCCTTGAGTGGAATTTCGGTAAGCTAGTTCAAGAGGCTTTTCCTGACCTTGATATTTCGCTACGCGAACAAATGATTTCTGGTACACATCCTAAGTGCTGGTTAGAAATGACTGGTGGGCAGTAATGGCTACAGCTTCATACGCACCAGTACACGACATCAACTGGGACTTCCCCCTATGGAGTGAAATCCTTCCAGGATTATTTCTTGGTGGAACAGACGATAACGACACGATTGAGGATGCAGCAAACATTCATACATCTCGTGCTATCACTAAAGATAACTTCGATACGGTAGTAACTCTTTATGCTTGGGCAAATCCAGTTGACTGGTTTGTGCAAGAACTTCGCTATGGCTTTTATGACTCAGGTCTTGAAGGCAATGCGGATTACGACTCACTTCATGAAGCAGCTGCGTTTGCGCATGCCGCTTGGAAGTCTGGCAAGCGAGTATTGATTCGTTGCCAAGCTGGGATTAACCGTTCTAGCTTAACAATGGGTCTTGCCCTCATGCTCGAAGGTTACTCTGCGGCTGACGCTATCCAGCTGATGCGAGACAAAAGATCTAACGCAGTCTTGCTTAACGAAGACTTCGTTGATTATCTACTTATTAAGGACGCAACTACAAATGAGAAATAAGCTACACGTCGCTTACGACGACATCTATTTGGACTGGAAGCTAGGTGGGCCAGATTATTCACACCCAACTAATCCAGTCAGAGCTAAGTACGCTACCGAACTCATCGCGGAAGACCGAGACATCGTTCTTATCAAGCCAGACATTCAAGCTGGAGACAGAGAACGTGTCGAGTCTATTCACGATATGAAGTACGTATCTGATGTACTTGACCGTGGGCATAGCGGGCAATGGGCACCAGACAATAAGCACATGGGACAAGTAGCTCTTCATATGTTTGCGGGAACTGTTCGTCTCACTGAGAAGATGTTAGCTGGAGAACTTACAGTTGGCTTTAATCCTCAGGGAGCTAAGCACCATGCGCAGTACGACCACTCATCTGGTTTCTGTGTATTCAACGATATGGCTTGGGCTGCACGTGAATTCCAGAAGAACGGCATGAAGGTTATGTACATCGACTGGGACGCACATCATGGCGATGGCGTTGAGAACTTGCTATCAGGCTCTTCAGATTTGATAACCTGTAGCATTCACGACTCTGTAATCTTCCCAGGCACTGGACTAAAGGGACACTTCCCAGAGCTAGGTGTTTACAACTGGGCGTTAGATCCAGCAAGCGGTGATGATGAGTTCCGTAGAGCTATGGGAGAAATCGAACAGCTTGCGGACAAGGTAAAACCAGATGTTGTTTTGGTAGCTACTGGAGCTGATGCGCATAAGACCGATCCATTATCTACTTTGCAATTTGACTATCCTGGATACGAAGATGCAGCTGCGACAGTTGGTCGTATTGCTTCTGCGTATGCGGAAGGTCGTGTTCTCATCGGAGGTGCTGGTGGTTATCAACCATTTGACCACACTCCAGCGATTTGGGCAAGTGTAGTCTCGAAGATTCATGACGAAGTTCTAATCTTTTCGTGATATAATTGCTTTACTCAGTTAGGTTATTGCATTTCCTAGCTGAGGGTCTCGCGGATATACTCCAATCTATCTGCTAGAGACGCCTTTCTGGGGAGAGGAGCTAGGCATTCACCCGCCTAGCTTCTTTCTTTTTAATGTACTATAGTACACATGGGTAAAAGTCTAATGGAGATCCTCGCGCACCTCCCCGAGGAGAAGCGTAACGAAATCTTAGCTGGGTTCGACCCAGATAATCTCCTGTGGGATTGGTCTGTGTGGGGACGCCCTGAGCAGCAAGCTCCTGAAGGCGATTGGAACATCTGGGCTTACATCGCTGGTCGCGGTGCTGGTAAAACTCGTACGGCAGCTGAGTGGGTGCGTGAAGAAGCTAAATACACGACAACTGGACAACGCCGTTTCGCGTTGGTAGCTCGTACAGCTGCTGACGTACGTGACGTTATCGTTGAAGGTGAATCAGGGATTATTAACGTTACGCCACCAAGCGAACGTCCATTGTATGAGCCGTCTAAACGAAGACTAACTTGGCCAAACGGAAATACGGCAACATGTTTCACAGCTGATGAGCCAGACTCACTTCGTGGTCCTCAATTTACGCATGCCTGGGGTGATGAGATTGCTGCATGGCGACAAACTCCTGACGCAGCTGGTATGACAGCCTTTGACAACTTACGTGTTGGTACTCGTCTTGGTGCCAATCCAAAAATTATGGTTACAACAACTCCTAAACGTGTGCCGCTTCTTTACCAGCTGATTGCTGAGTCCGAGAAGACTGGCAAGGTAGTTATTACTCGTGGTTCAACATTGGACAACAGCGGAAACCTTTCTCAAGCTTACATCGACGCAATCGTTGGAGTGTACGAAGGAACTCGTCTGGCAGCTCAGGAACTTTACGGCGAGATGCTTTCAGACGTTGAAGGAGCTCTTTGGACTCAGGAGCTCATCGACCGTGGCCGTGAGACTCAGCTCCCAATGGGAACTCCTTTGCGGTGCATTGGCGTTGACCCATCTGTAGCTGAGAATCCTCGTGACGAGTGTGGAATCGTGGTCGTAGCTTCTACTGGTGAACGAGACTTATACAAACGACAGAGCTGGGTACTTGAGGATGCTTCCATTCATGGTTCACCAGAGGTCTGGGCGAACAAGGTAGTACAAATGGCTCGCAAGTGGGGTTGCCCTGTTGTAGCCGAAGTAAACCAAGGTGGTGCCTTGGTAAGAAACGCCATTAACACGATTGACCCAACTGTAAAGGTCCTTGAGGTCCACTCCAAATACGGTAAGGCTCTACGCGCCGAACCAATCACGCTTGCCTACGAACAGAACCGTGTCCACCACGTTGGCTATCTAGGCGACCTCGAGTCCCAGATGTGCGCTTGGATTCCAGGCGAGGGTAAATCCCCAGACCGAGTAGACGCCCTGGTCCACGCCCTAACAGCCCTCCTTATCAAGCCACCTTCCGGTTTCGTAGGTGGAACCATTAAAGCTAAAAGCCCTGCGGCTAAGCGTATGCCTAGCTTCCGAGGCGGAGGAACATTCAAGGTTAGGTAGTGCCATTTTCCCAATGTACCTGTTATAATTAACCTAACAGACGGATTGGAGATCCAAATGACAAAGCGATACGAGGCTGGGAACCAGACAGTCTACATGTATACATTCCACGGAATGGCTCCAGTATTTCAGACATGCGCCAGTTACGGCGAGGCTGCCTCATGGGCAGTTACCTATGAAGGTTCAACAGCTCACACAGGTGGGCTCAAGTGGTGGGGAGTTCGTCCATAATGGCTACTACATTTCCAGCTTCAGATAAGCAAATCTCATTCATCAACGAGCTTCTTGATACACGCGAGCTTCCAGCTAGCGACCCAATCCTCCAGCAATTCATTGATGACCGATTCACAACGCTAAGTACTATTACTAAGCGTTCAGCCTCTGCGGTAATCTCCATGCTGCTTGGTCTGCCAAAGATTACAACACCAGCTGAGGACAGCCTCCAGCTTCCATTATCTTTGATTCCAAAGTCTAAGTACGCAATCCCTGTGGACGAGCTAGACATTGCGCCACTTCAGGATACACCTCTTACGGGTGACCTCCTCTTCGTTGAGGTCCGTGAGTACAAGGATACTCTTTACATGCGTCGCCTTACTGGCTCAGTCGGTGGATTCAACCGAGACAGAATGCCTGCGGCTGATGTCAAAATCGTAGCTGGCATCATTGCCGCACATCCTTATAAGTATACTCGCCTCTTCGGTGAGCATTACGCCTGTTGCGGTAAGTGTGGCGCTGAGCTCACAGACCCAACCAGCCGAGCCTTCTTCCTAGGACCTGAATGCCGGAAGGCATTTGGGTGCTAAGGTTTACTTTTCCTGATTATCCCAATATAATTATCCTAAACGACGAAAGGACACAAAATGAAACTCAGTAACTTCCGCGGACATAAGTACCGTCGCTACACAGCAGCTCTACGTCTCCTAGCTCTAGCTTGGATCCCTTATGCAGCTCACACATTCTTCATCTATCCAAGCGTTGCTTCATTCCTTGCGGCTATCTTCCTGGTAGCTGGTGGAGCTGTTCCTCTATGGATTATGTCTCGCCACACAGAGTACATTGCGAAGGAAGAATTCGCAAACCTACGTGCGGTAAAGAGCAAGCAGCCAAAGACTCTTCTTGGAGTCGTAGGCCCAAAGAAAGATTAAGTTTACAAGTAAAGGTAGAAGGATTATAGTCTACCCAACATGGAGGACAAATGACGCAAGGAACAAATCAGCGTGAGCAACAGTACGTTCGTGGGGTCTGCCCCATCTGCGCTGAAGCTGACGTCTTGCTTTATGCTTACAACGATACACTCGTGTGTGCTACTGACTACCGTACACTTATCCGTGGTACTCAATGGACTCAAGCTTGTGACAAGTGCGGAGCTCCAAAGGCTGTGCGGGATCCAGCTCATCGTCGCAACGAGTATCTATGTATTTCATGTCACAACGAAGACGGTGCCCTCGAGGTAAAAACAACCGTGTTCAAGCGAGCATTGGTAGCTCTTACTAATGCAATACCAAACACACAACCAAGAGCTAAGTGTTATCTTCATAACTACGGCACCGAGTGTGATGACAACATCAAACCTCGTGGAGCCTGGGGTGGAAAGTCACTATGCAGCGTGCATGGCAAAACTCCACCTAAGCCTGAAAAGGCCACTAAATCTTAAGCAGTACCATCTGCTTACAGAAGCGGTTGAGTCGATTGTGCGCTCACTAGCTTAGAACTACCAGCACAAATCAAACAACGAAGAGAGGAATACCGATGTCAACAGCGACACCAGTACAAGCAGCATCACTTTATACAGCAGGTAAATCAGTAGTCGAGGTAGCACAGGAGCTAGGAATTACCTACGGTAAGGCTCGTAAGCTCATCGCGGACTCAGGGACTCCTATCCGCAATACCTCCGATAGACTTAAGGGTAAAACCCGTAAGGCTAAGTAATCATGGGTAATCTACTCAATTACCTACGCGAGGTGGCTTGGCTAGCTCTATCAGCTGTAAGCCTTGCGGTACTAACCGTCGTTCTGGCGCTCATCACCTCTACGAGCGGGGAAACCCTCTTGGCCTTGGGATTAGCCTCAGTAACGCTAGCACTCCTCTCTATGAAGGAGTAACATAAATTACAGTGGGACAGGCACCTACGGGTGCCTGTTTCATTTTAACTATGGTATAGTTAACACCAGGTAAAAACCTACTACGGAGAGACGGAGGACTTAACAATGTTATCCCTTCTTATCTCCGGCCCTATGCAAGCGGTAGAGGACAGACCAAAGTCTGAGGAGCATAGCGGTAGCAAGAAGCTCAATGAGCAGTCAGCATTGGGTTGTCCCATCCCCGACCTAAGGAGGCGAACTAGCGTTGCAAATCACAACACGTGCCATAGCAATGTCGACCGTAGCCTATATTACGGCTCTAACAATTGGTGTTGCGGGAGTAGCTACTGTAGCTGCTAATGCAACCGAACCACAACCTACTCCTGTAGCTAAAACGCTAAAGGTAGTAGACCCTCTGGACAAGTTCAGAGGTGCAAAGACTCTTACACAAGAGGAGCTCATCGAGCTTCTGTCTACTGTAGGATTCAAGGGCAAGTCCTTGCGGACAGCCTGGGCTGTCGCCATGAAGGAATCTCGTGGCCACCCAACATCACATAACAATACAATAAGCACAGGCGATAACTCATACGGGTTATTCCAAGTTAACATGATTGGTAGCTTGGGTAAAGACCGTCTGGCTATATTCAATGAGAAGTTTGGTATGCTTAAGCCAACCGAACTATTCGACCCAGTTACTAACGTACAGGTTGTGTACTACATGACCCAAGGCGGTACGGACTGGTCCTCATGGGGCTTAGGTGCTGGTGC
>Ga0222712_10002945_pt1 | contig 19014 bp, 17 predicted proteins | sample C33_657DmetaG_FD_165043 | JGI IMG/M metagenome (GOLD analysis project Ga0222712, IMG submission 165043) | Estuarine water microbial communities from San Francisco Bay, California, United States - C33_657D | ecosystem: Environmental > Aquatic > Marine > Unclassified | place: USA: California... | reverse complement strand
GTTTTCACGGGTATTGCTAATGATACCGCTGCCATAAAGAAGTTGTATGTATTGATTCCCTATACAAAACTCGGTGAAATACCCGCCATCAACAAGGCCATGTTCAAGGACAAGGAAGTGGCTGAAAAGGGCGCTGCCTATCTTGATGCCACCAGCGAAGCCCCTGCATACAGCAGAATTGTTACCTATATCCTGGAAGGATTCAGGCTTGCACCGGGGCTGACGCTACCCAAGTTGAAAGGTGCTGTAGAAGACAAGGTCTACGAATTGAGGAGCTACGAAGGTGCATCAGAGAAAAAGTACTGGAAGAAAGTTGAAATGTTCAATGAAGGCGGAGAAATTGATATTTTTTCAAGGTTGAATTTCAATCCTGTTTTTTACGCAGAGGTCATCAGTGGACCAACCATGCCGAACCTGATGTACATGACCAGCTTTGAAAGCAAGGCTGACCGTGATGCGCATTGGCAATCGTTCAAGGACGATGCACAATGGAAAGCACTTTCCGCCAAAAAAGAATATGAGAAAACGGTAAGTAAAAATGTTACCCTGTTTCTCAGGGCAAGGCCTTACTCAGACTATTGATGGTGCCTGCGCGATGATGGCGCTTCTGTTCGGTGCATCTGTTCCATCCATTGCAATGCGCCAAGGGGAAAGGCATTATCTTTGCCCAAATTTGCTTTTATGGATGAATTGAGCAAGATAAATGAGGCCTTAAACCTCATCAGGTCCAGGTACGGAAAAAAACCTGAGGTCGGTGTAGTGCTGGGAAGTGGACTCGGTGGTTTTACTGAACATGTTGTTGTAGGAGCAGAAATCCCATACAATGAAATACCCCATTTTCCGGTCTCAACTGTTGAGGGGCATAGCGGTAAATTGATACTGGGGACGATGGGAGACAAGGAAGTGGTCGTTATGGCGGGCAGGTTCCACTATTATGAAGGGTATACGCCAAACGAAGTTGTTTTCCCCATTCGTGTGATGCAGGCCTTGGGCGCAAAGTACCTCTTTGTTTCCAATGCTGCAGGCGGTGTCAATCCCGGGTTTAAGGTTGGAGACCTGATGGTCATCAAGGACCATATCAGTTTTTCAATTGTCAACCCTCTTTTGGGAAAGAATTTTGATGCATTGGGGCCGCGTTTCCCTGACATGAGTGAGCCGTACTCGAAAGCGCTGATTGGAAAGGCCCAGAGCATTGCTGCAACACTGGGTCACGAACTCAAGGAAGGAATTTATTTTGGTGTTACGGGTCCAACTTTTGAAACCAGGGCTGAATATAAAATGATTCATCTTCTTGGTGCTGATGCCGTAGGGATGAGTACAGTGCAGGAAGTCATTGCTGCAGTCCATTCTGGCATGACCGTTTTTGCAATGAGTGTAATTACTGACATTGGCATCAGGGACGAAGAAAATACCATCACGCACCAGGAGGTGCTTGATGCGGCGAATGCCGCTGCTCCAAAACTAACAGCTGTTTTCAAGACAATGATTGAGACATTGAACCTTGGAATTTAATTTCGGTTTCTTCAATGCACATGAAACGCAATACCCATCATCCAACTGCATGCTGTTCCATCACCGGTAAAATTCATCTTCCGGTGATGCTCATCTTGCTGTTGTTTTGCTCAAGTGTTTCAGGTCAAATGCGGGGGATGATGCGTGGAATGCAGGGCATGGGTTCCAGGATGGGTGGTGCTGGTGGTGGCGCCAGGGGAGGAGGTGGAGGAAGTGATTCCCTTAGTTTTGAAAAGCGCAAGTTTTCAGATGATTCCGTGAATGTTCGTTTTCGGTACCTTGATACAGCCCGCTACAGTGTTTTTGACTCCTCCATCAATGATTTTTTCCGAAGGGTTCCTCTCAAGGCTGAACTCATCAACATTGGCCACAATGGCAATGCCACGAGACCAATATTGCATTCACCATTGCGATCACCCGGTTGGGATGCCGGTTTTCATGCATTGGATCCTTTTGCGTTTAAGATTTCAGACACAAGGTTCATGAATACCACCAAGCCCTTCACAGAATTGGGTTATCTGGTAGGAAGCAAGGCGGAGCAGCAGATTAGTATTTTGCATACGCAAAATGTACAGCCTGATTGGAATTTTGTGCTGGAATACAGGCTGGTCAATGCACCTGGTACCTTCAATTCACAAAATACCAATCACAACAACATCAGGTTCAACTCCGACTATACATCAAAAAGCCAACGTTATCATGCTTACCTGATCCTTCTTTCCAATGTACTGCAAACAGCAGAGAATGGTGGAATTACCGATGAGTCCTTGTTGGTAAATCCTAATCCGGCATATGATGACAGGTTCAATATTCCCACCAATCTTGCTTCTGCAGCCTACACTTCCAGAAACTTTTTCAATGTCAAGCTGATCACAGGGAACAAGTATACAGACAAACATTTTTTGCTCAGGCAGCAATATGATTATGGCAAAAAAGATTCGGTGATAACTGATTCTTCGGTAATCCGTTTTTTCCTGCCCAGGCTCAGGTTTGAGCATACCCTTCATTCCAGTGGATACGGATACCAATTTCTTGATGTCCAGGCCCGAAACGCAGAAAACTTCTACAAAAGCAATTATGGATTTGCATCGGTTCCAGATACGGTGGACCTGAACAGCCAGTGGTCAGTATTGAAAAATGATTTTTCCATCATTCAGTTTCCTGATGCAAAAAATCCATTGCAGTTTCTTAAAGTGGGCATCGGCATTCAGCAGTATGTTTCATCGCCTGATTCCCTGCGGGATGCATTTGGCAACCTGATGCTGCATGGGGAATACCGCAACAGGACCAGGAACAAAAAGTGGGATATGCTCTTGTATGGTGAGTTTTATGCTGCAGGACGGGATGCCGGGAATTATGACCTGAAGGCAAACCTCCAAACCCAATTGGGCAACCTGGGTGCACTGGAGTTGGGATTCCAGAACATCAACAGGTCTCCCTCATATCTGTATGCCAGAAAAACCGCTTTCCCAGTCAAAAGGGCAAACAGTTTCAATGACGAGAATGTCACAGCAATTTATGGAGCGCTGTATCTCAAAAAGCTGAAGGCGCGGTTGAGTTTCCATTACTATTTACAGTCCAACTATACCTATTTCAAGGACTACAGGACTGTTGCACAATATTCGACAGTTTTCAATTTTGTTCGGGCAGGTTTCAACAGGGAAACCAGCTTGGGTAAAAAGTGGAAATGGTACCTTGATGTCCAGGTGCAAACAGTTGCTGGTTCGGCCCCCATCCATTTGCCGGCTTTGTATACCCGAAACCGCTTGTCTTATGAGGCAAAGCCTTTCCGAAACCTGGTGGTTGCTTCTGGCATTGATATGCGTTATTTCAGCGCGTACTATGCAGATGGATATTCCCCTTTGACAGGGCAGTTCTTTTTTCAGGACAAGAGGAAGTTGTCGCCCCGTCCAGACATCGCAGCATTCACCAACTTCAGGATCAGGAGTTTCACGGCATACCTGAGGCTTGAAAACCTGAATACTGCCACATTGCAGTACGGATTTGGATTTAAGGAGAACAACCTTTCCGCCCCACTGTATCCCAATCCGGGCATGGTTTTCAGGCTGGGGATTTTTTGGAATTTCGTGAACTGATCCATTTCAGTTAAAGTTCAGTTTCCGTGTTTTAAATCTGATTTTCTTTTCTATTTTTGCAATGTGAAAAGAATACTCTCAATATTGTTGTTGGTGATTTATACTGCTGCAAGCGGCGGTACGGTCATCAGTGCACATTATTGCATGGGTGATCTGGCATCTATTTCTATCGGAGAACGAGACACCAAAGGCTGTGCGTACTGTGGCATGGAAGATGAGGGATGTTGCCATGATTTGCCACAGGTCATCAAGATGGAAAATTCCAATCTTGAAAATCCCGGCGTCACATTTTCTTTATTCCACCCAATTGCTTACTTCAGCGCCTTTCCATGGCGTTTTAACAAGGTAGATCCCGCTCCCATTGCGGATGCCCAGTTGGTATTGACTTATAAGGTCCTCAAACCTCCGGCATTTCTGCTGAATTGCAATTTCAGGATTTGATTTGAATTGTTTTTGGGTAGTAGTTATCTGCTCAAAGACTTTGGTAATTGTTGTGCTTTATATTTATCCACGTTCAAATCAATTGACATGAAAAAGAATTTATCAGTTTTCGTACTTCTCCTTTCATTTTTCCTTTCCACTTCAATATTTGCCCAAAAAACCGAAGAAATCAAGGTTTGGGGCAATTGCGGTATGTGCAAAAAAACCATTGAAACTGCGGCACTCAAAGCAGGGGCTAAGACAGCCAGTTGGAGCGAAGAAACCAAAATGCTCACCGTAGCATACAAGCCCAAAAAAACTGACGCAAAGGCCATTCAGGAAGCCGTCGCAGCATCAGGATATGACACCCAGGATGTTACTGCTCCCAACGAGGTTTACAGCAAGCTCCACGGATGCTGTCAGTACGACAGAAAACCTGCACAGGAAGTTGCCAAGAATGACATTAAAAAGGAGTGTTGTGGAATGGAAAACTGTGACCACAAAATGGATTGTTGCAAAGAAGAAAAATGTGAAAAGGACAAGTCATGTTGCAAGGACGGAAAATGTGAGAAGGGTAAATCCTGCTGTACTAAATAATCAATCCATCATCAAGGGCCTGTTTCCCATCGGCAGGCCCTAATTATTTTCAAATGAACAAGACACTATGTGTGGTCATGGCGATGTTGCTTGTGACCAATTTTTCCTTTTCTCAAATCAAGCGTGCAACTTTACAGGCGAGTGGATTGACTTGTGCACTGTGTGCTAAATCCATTTTTACCAACCTCGATGCGCTTGATTTTATTGACAGTGTTGATACCGATCTCGAGTCATCTTCCTTTCTGCTTACGTTCAAGGAAACTGGAAAATTCGATATCAACGCCATCAGAAAAAAAGTGGAAGATGCAGGCTTTTCTATCTCGAAGCTCTTGTTGACAGTGGATTCTGGGGTATTTAACCTTGGTGCTGATCCCAAAATACGGATAGGGGATAACATGTACCATTTCATCAGTGCAGAAAAGAAAGCTGTTTCGTCCCCTTTTGAAATGCAGGTCATGGATCCCTCATTCCTGTCTGCCAAGGAATACAAAAAAATCAGCTCCCGATCTTCGCTGCCATGTTTCCAGCCAACAAAATCCTTACCCTGCACAATTCCATCTTCAGAAAATGGTGTATTGGGCATATACCATGTCAGTTTATGAAATTTCGAAAGTTGTTTTTTTCTTCCTTGACTCTTTTTCATTTGGCGCCATTCCCCAAAGTTGGGGCCCAGGAGCTTTATGTGTACAGCGAGCCCGCATCCACAGTTCCGGCAAAATCGCTTTCGCTGAAATATGCCAGCAAGTGGATGACGGAGTCAGCGCTGGGCCATGAACATACTTCCTCCAGGCACATGATTGAATCAACCCTGGGCCTGAGCAAATATTTGACCTTCAGGCCCGGAATCAGCTTTGGGAACATGTACAATGCGTATCCAGATCTAAAACTCAGGTTTGAAGCAATATCCCTATATGCCAAGTTGCGGTTGTTGTCAATTGATGATGTCCACAAGCATTTTCGCATGGCGGGCTTCGTAAAAGCTGTTGTCAGTAAAAATGACCTCAGGTATGAGGAATTGACTGCAGACGGTGACCAGACCGCTTTTCAGGGCGGGCTTATCCTTACACAACTCTTGCACAAGCTTGCTGTTTCTGGAACCGGTTCCTTGGTTGAAGTACTACATGCTGACCGCTGGAAGGATTTTGGGGCACCCACTTTTTACGGCTATCGGAGTTTCAATTATAGCGTATCCGCCGGTTATTTGCTCTTCCCAAGAAAATACACCAGCTACAATCAAACCAACCTCAATCTTTACATTGAGGTGATGGGCTCAAAAGGTTTGGACCGGAAATATGCTTTTGCTGATCTCGCACCTGCGGTACAACTGATCATCAACAGCAATGCCAAGTTCAATGTGGGGTACCGTTTTCAGATTGGCGGTGGTGCATATCGAATGGCTAATAAATCCTTGTCCGTCAGCTATGAGCGCACTTTTTTGCATGCATTGAAAGCCAGGAAAAAATGAGGACGGCCATTCACTCATTTCAATCCTTGTGAGAATTGGATGTTGTGAAAAATTAAGCATTTCAACCTTTGTCTTGAATTTCGCGTGAAAATCTTACCTTCAAAAGGTGAAAAGGATCCTTTTTTTCATTGTTGCCATTCAGGTCATTACTTCCGGTCATTTTATGGATGAATTGGTGAAGTTTGACAACCTCATTGATCATTACTATGAGCACAAGCAAAGTGATCAGCCCCTTTCTGCCATTCAGTTTATTCAATTCCATTATTTTGACAGCATCCATGAGAAATCCGATCCTATAAGGCATGCGTCGCTTCCGCTAAGAAATACAGGCATTTCCTTTGCACAGGTATATCATCCTCCTGTCGAATCATTTCTTTTATCTCCCATCTGGAATACATGTCTTTCCGATTTTAACCCTGTCAGCAAAGGCTTGGTACCACAATGCCATCAATGCGCTGTTTTTCAGCCTCCTAAAGTTGTCTGATTTTTGACAGTATAGTTTTCATTAAAATCAGAAAAAATGTTGAATGCAATCATCCGCTTTTCCGTCAGGAACAAGCTTATCATAGGATTATTTACACTGGGATGGATCGTTTGGGGAGCCATAGAATTGTTCAAGCTACCCGTTGATGCACTACCAGACATTACTTCCAATCAAGTTCAAGTGATCACCGTTTCACCCACGCTGGGTTCACTTGAGGTGGAAAGGTTGATTACCTTTCCCATTGAGCAGGCGTCTTCGAATATACCAGGTATAAAGGAAATACGCTCCATCTCAAGGTTTGGGCTCTCTGTTGTTACAATTGTTTTCGATGACGACAAGGACATTTATTGGGCCCGTCAACAGGTCAGCGAAAGGATGTTGTTGGTGAGGGATGAGATTCCCAGGGAAGCGGGTACTCCGGAGCTTGCACCTGTTACAACCGGATTGGGTGAAATTTACCAGTATATCGTTCGTCCAAAGAAGGGCTATGAAGATAAATACGACCTGACCGAATTGCGCACCATTCAGGATTGGATCATCCGAAGGCAATTGTTGGGAACACCTGGCGTTGCAGATGTCAGCAGTTTTGGTGGGAAGCTCAAGCAATATGAAGTGGCAATCGATCCTGTCAAATTGAAGGGTGCAGGCGTCAACTTGGACCAGGTATACAACGCCATCCAGAGCAACAACCAGAATTCGGGTGCCGCTTATATTGAGAAGGGTCCTTCTTTGCTTTTTGTACGCTCAGAAGGGCTTGTAAAATCTGTTGATGATATCCACAATATCTATGTTGCCAAATCATCCTCAGGCACACCCATATACATCAGGGATGTTGCAGAAGCCAGGATAGGAAGCCCGGTACGCTATGGCGCACTCACCTATATGGATGAGGGCGAAGTTTCAGGGGCTGTGGTGCTCATGCTCAAGGGAGAAAACGCCACTGATGTAATTGGTCATATTGAGGATCGGATGAAGCAGATTCAAAAATCATTGCCCGAAGGTGTTGAAGTAATTGCGTTCTTGGACAGGACAAAAATGGTCAACCGTACCCTGGGTACAGTGAAGACCAATTTGCTGGAAGGCGCAACAATTGTTTTGCTCATTCTTGTTTTCTTTCTGGGAAATATTAGGGCAGGAATAGTAGTGGCTTCCGTGATTCCATTGGCCATGCTTTTTGCCGTTGGAATGATGAATCTTTTTGGAGTGACCGGAAACCTCATGAGCCTTGGGGCACTTGATTTTGGATTGATTGTGGATGGGGCAGTAATCATTGTGGAAGCCGTTCTTCACCGCTTGCATTCTAACAAACACCAAGGGCTTCAATTGCAACAGGCGCAAATGGATCAAACCGTTGAACAGTCTGCCGGCAGAATGATGGGAGCGGCGGTGTTTGGACAAATCATCATTCTGATCGTTTACATTCCCATTCTGAGCCTTACAGGTATAGAAGGCAAGATGTTCAAGCCCATGGCGCAAACGGTTGCCTTTGCGCTTGTAGGAGCCTTCATTCTCTCGCTTACGTATGTTCCGATGATGACAAGCATCGTGTTGAATAAAAAGTTGAACAACCATGATAATTTTTCAGACAGGATGATGCTGAAACTTCAGGGAGGATTTCAAAAAGCCCTTTCGCGTTTGTTGCAGCATCCCAAGAAAGTGGTACTCGGATCTGTTGTATTGCTGGTCCTGTCTATTTTTGTTGCAGGTACGCTTGGGGGAGAATTCATACCAGAACTGGAGGAGGGAGACTTTGCCATTGATGCAAGACTGATGACCGGAAGTTCATTGGATGAAACAATCGATGCAACCACCAAGGCGGTTCATGAATTGAAAAAGTTTCCTGAGGTGCAAAAAGTGGTAACAAGAATCGGGTCCAGTGAAATTCCTACCGACCCAATGCCCATAGAAATGACTGACATCATCGTCAACCTAAAACCCAAAAAAGAATGGACCAGCGCTGAAAATTATGATGAGCTGGCCAACAAAATGAGTGCTGCTATCGGTAAGGTGCCTGGACTGACAGGTGGTTTTCAATACCCTGTTCAGATGCGTTTCAATGAATTGATTGCGGGTGCCAAACAAGACGTGGTCTGCAAGATTTTTGGCGAAGACCTGGATACCCTTGCTTATTATGCAGCCCAATACGAAGCGGTCATACACAAGGTAGAAGGGGCAAAAGACGTGTTTACTGAAAGGGTAACCGGATTGCCCCAGATTGTCATCAAATACAAGCCAGCAGCCATCGCAGCATACGGGTTAAGCATTGCCGATGTAAACAGGGTGCTCCGGGCTTCTTTTGCGGGTGAGGTTGCCGGCCAGGTATATGAAAACGAGAGACGGTTTGACCTGGTGCTTCGGTTGAAGGAATCAAGAAGGAATGACCTTTCTGATATCAGGAACCTCATGGTAACCAATCCTGATGGGATGGCCATCCCCATATCGCAACTGGCAGAAATTGCAATTGAAGAAGGGCCTAATCAGGTGCAGCGCGAAGATGCCAAACGCAGAATAACCGTGGTATTCAACGTTCGGGACCGCGATGTTCAATCCGTTGTGAAGGAATTGCAGTCAAAGGCAGAAACGAAAATCAAATTGCCGGCAGGTTACTATGTGAAATTTGGCGGGCAGTTTGAAAATTTGGTGGAGGCCAAAGAAAGGTTGATGATCGCTGTTCCAATTGCCTTGCTTTTGATTTTGCTGATCCTTTATTTTTCATTCGGCTCATTGCGCTATGGATTGCTGATCTATACTGCTATTCCCCTTTCTGCCATTGGCGGCATCCTCTTGCTCTGGATGCGTGACATGCCTTTCAGCATCTCCGCTGGGGTAGGCTTCATAGCACTTTTTGGTGTGGCAGTTTTGAATGGTATCGTTTTGATCAATGAATTCAACCGCTTGAAAAACGAAACTACATTGGACATGAAAGATTTGGTATTGAAGGGCACTTCAACAAGACTGAGACCAGTGTTAATGACGGCAGCTGTAGCATCGTTGGGATTTCTTCCGATGGCATTGAGCACAAGCTCTGGAGCAGAGGTACAGCGGCCATTGGCCACAGTGGTGATAGGTGGATTGATTTCAGCAACATTGTTGACGCTTTTTGTCTTGCCCGTTTTATACGTGTGGGTAGAGCGCAGAAAAGGTTCCATCAAGGCTCCTGCACTTTCATTCCTCTTGGTATTCCTCTCAATCACTGGCAGTAGCCAGACAACTGTAGAAGAAATGCATGGATACATCAATACCAGGCCTACTGCCTCAATGCCCATTGACTCCATCATTGCCATGGCAGACAGGAATGCCATATCGCTCAAGCTGGCAGGAAAGCAGATGGACTATTATGCAGCATTAAAGAAAAAATCTGCTGAGATTCCAAAGACTTCCATGGGGGTTGAATACGGAAACATCAACAGTGCTTTGAATGATACCCGATTTTTTCTAAACCAGCAGTTTCAATTGCCCAAGGTTTATGCAAGGCAAAAAGCAGTTTATGCTGGTTCAGAGGCCTTGTATGCGGCAAAGAAAGACCTTAGACAGGCGGCATTGCATCTTGAGATCAGACAAATCTGTTACAAGATCATGGACCTTGACAGAAGAGACGAGATCCTTTACCGTTTCTTGCGGGTATTTTCCAGTTGGGAAGAAAAGGCAAAGGTTCAACAGGCGGCGGGTGAAATCAATGCTGCGGTCTTGAATGGCATAGCCCTTCAAGCCAAGCAGTATCTCTTTCAGAAAAAGGAATTGGAAGCCGATCGCTATACCCTTATCCAAGAGCTCAATAGCATGATCATGTCTGGTAGCAATTACAAACCGTCATTGGACAATACAGTAGAAAAAGAAATTCCAAGTTTGGTGACATCTTTTGCATCGCATCCAGCAATAAAAGCTGCGGAGGAAAAGGTGAAGTTGAGCCAGGCAGAAACAGCGTTGGAAAAAAACAGGCTTGCACCGGATTACAGCCTGGGATACAGCAACCTTTCCATCCAGGGCTGGCAATCTCCAGATGGGCTTACCCAAAAATACTATTCACCTTCAAACAGGTTCGGCATTTTTCAATTCGGTGCATTGATTCCCATTTTTAATGGTGCTTCCAAAGCGAGAATCAATGCTGCGAAAGCTGCGGAAACCATGGCTTCCCTCGAAAAACAACAGGAACAGGAAAACCTCAACCGGAAACTGACGGATGTGATTTCTCAGTTTCGGGCCGCAAAGGAGGCTTATGATTATTATCAATCTACAGGCCTGAAATTGTCGATTGAGTTATGGCAGCAAGCAATGAAAAGGCTGGAACTTGGAGACATTTCATATGCTGAGTATACCATGTTGCTGTCCCAGCACCTGCAAAGTTTGATTTCACACGCGGCATCCATTCATCAACTGCAAATGGCATCGGCATCACTTCAATTTCTAACCGAAAAAAAATAATTCATGAAATATTCAACGCAATTGTTCATCCTTATCTGGTTCTTCATCCAAAGTTGTTCAGGAACCAAAACAGCACCTGCCGAAGCAGCTGCTGTTGAAGAAAGCAACGCCATCCATCTTACCCAGGATCAGTTGAAAGTACTGGGCCTTCAATTTGGAAATCCTGTTAAGACAAGCATGAGCAGTGTCATTGCAGTGCAAGGCAAAATAGACCTGCCTCCACAAAATCTCATCTCTGTTAACTTTCCGATGGGAGGATACCTCAAGCGTACAAAACTCATTCCCGGTATGCACGTATCAAAAGGGGAGGTGATTGCCATCATGGAAGATCAGGCCATTGTTCAACTGCAACAAGATTATCTTTCTGCTGTTGCACGTCTGGACCTTGCAGGCCTTGAACTTGAAAGGCAAAAAGCACTTGCTGACGCGCGTGCAGGAACCTCAAAAGCGTTGCAACAAGCCCAGGCCGAGCAGAAGCTACAGGCAGTCGCTGTAAGGTCTTTACAGGAAAAACTGAAGTTGATTGGCATTGATGTAAACGTACTCAATGAATCCAATATCTCAGGCCAGGTCTCTGTAAGGTCAACCATCAACGGATACGTATCTAAGGTCAATGTGAATACCGGAAAGTATGTTCAGCAGACTGAGACCATGTTTGAGTTGATTGATCCGGAAGATATTCATGTGGCACTTACCCTTTTTGAAAAGGATTTGCCGTATGTGCATCAAGGAAACCAGGTCAGCATTCATTTCATGGATGAGCCAGAAAAAACCTATGCTGCAGAAGTTATATTGGTCAACAAAGGACTGGATGATGACAGGACGGCTACAGCACATTGTCATTTCAAAGTTCATCCCAAAAATCTCTTGCCAGGCATGTTTGTGGAAGGTGAGTTGGCTGTAAAAAATAAACAGGTCGTCGCTGTTCCAGATGAAGCCATTGTAAGACTGGGCAACAATCAGTATATTTTTATCAGAAAATCTGACAATGTGGTTGAATTGAAATCAGTGGCTACGGGTCTTTCCAAAGATGGAAAAACAGAATTGATTACCGGCTATGAAGGCATTCCTGCAGGCGCTGTCGTTTTAAACCAGGCCTACAAATTGTTGGGAATCCTCAAAAACAGCGGGGAAGAATAATTCTATTCGCGGTAGTCTTCCCGAACAGGGCTGAATACATCAATCAAAACACTGTCTGAATGGGCGATGGCTGAGTGTGGAGTATTGGCGGGAATGACCTTCACCACACCCGGCTCAAGCAGAAACGTTTCATCACCGATTTGCATTTCCATTTTTCCCTCAAGCATCAGGGTAATTTGTTCGTGGGGATGATGGTGCGCAGGAAGTTTTCTGCCTGCCTTGATGGTAACCCATCCCAAGGTTGTGCTGTCGCCATGAACATACTGGCCGACAATGCCTTCTGTGAGCAATTTCTTTTTCAATTCGCTGATCCTTGGCATGTTGTTGATTGTTTATTGTTCAAAATAGGCCACGCTGCCGCCCACCCAATCCTTATCCTTGTTGTAACGCACACCAATCATTTTTCCTTTGCTCAACCTTGCAAGGTTCGTGGCCAGGGTTGGTCTTTCTTTTCCATTTTCCCAGATATACATCAGTCGAACTTCTGCCTTGGCAGGTTCTTCGGGTGTTGATATGCAGGGGGCATAATTTACTTTGCGTTGAAGAATCCAGTTTTCAGGATCTGCAATTCCTTCGATATGTGCTCTTGTTAGATCAATGACCACGCCTTGTCCAGCAAATGAAAACAGCGGCTTCAAGACATAATTTTCAAGATCCGCAGGAATGCTTTTCAGTTCATTCAGAAAAAAGGTTGTTGGTATGAACGGGTGGTTTAGAAACGGAAGGGTAAATTTTGATATTCTGTAAAACCAGTTGGGGTGGGGGACCCATTCAACATCAAGGTCTGAAGTCATATCGATGATCGGACCAAGTTCATTTTTTACTGCATTCAATTCATCTGCGATGATCCGGTTGTACATCCGCTTTACCCTTGTTTTGATGCCATTGTGAATATAATATATTTCTCTTCCTTCTTGCTTCAAATCAGTAATACAAACCGGCCTGATGCCTAAATAATCAGAAGTGCAAAAAAAATCAATCCTGGTCTTTTGGGTTTCAGGTTTTATTTCAAGTAGAATTACTTCTTCTGGTTTGTGCTCCCCGATGATCACACGCCTGAGCAATGCGATATAACCTGGTTTGTCAAGTTCATTGAAATAATGTGAAAAGCCATCTGGAATTGTAAAATGCCTTTCCAGGATCTCGGGATAGAACGCTTGCATTCCAAAAAGCGTTGGGAATCCTTGCATCTCAATCAAAGCGGGGAAAAACAGTCCTTCATGATTTTCGCAGATGCCAAAGTCAAACGAAATAAAGTGACAGATGTCATTTTGGTGCGGCACAACTTCTGACGGAGGTATTGATCTTGCAGTGCATGCATCGAAGTCAGGACTTTTGATGAAGTCAATGATGTACTCACAGGTGTCCATCATCTGTTGGCCAAATTTTCTGTCAATGAATATGGGAGTTTCTGCAATGCGAAAATCAATTGCACCTGGGTGGGCGCTGTTCAGTTCCTTGAGGAAGTTTTCATATTTTTCCCGGCTGAATGATGCATTAAATTCTTCCCTAATCCATTTGATCATGGTTCGTTGGGTTTATGAAAGGCTGTATGGGTTTATTATTTTTGCGATAGACTGCATGATGAAGTTGGGCAGCATTAGGCTGTTGGTCATGCCAATTTTTTCCGGGTCGTTCAATTGCTCAATCATGGATTCCCACTTTTCATGGCCGTGGTTTTCAATCACTGTTTTTTTCTTGTCTTCTCTTTTGAGGTACATGCTCATGCCTTGTGCATCTGCCTCAGGATGAAATTGTGTTCCAACCATGTATGGGTTGAACCGGATCGCCATGATGGCCCGCTCAAGGTCTATATGAGGCCTTTCCTTTTCAATACATAGCATCGTTGCGTCCAACGCTTGCATTCTGGAAAGATTTGGCTGAATGACCTGAAAGTCTCTGCTGTCAACAGCAAAGAAAGGGTCTGCGAGTCCGTTGAATACTGGTTCGTCCTGACCATTTTGCATCCTGTGCATGGGGAATACGCCAAACGCAGTTGATTTCCTTTTGGTAACAGTGGCCAAAGCAAAATACCTGCAGGCCAGTTGATAGGAATGACAAATGAAAAAAGCGAATTTCCTGTTGATGTTCTTGGGATTGTTGTTCCAGTTGACGAGGGTGGAAAGCCATTGGCAATAAGCCATGTCCCATTTGCTTCCTTCGCTGTCCAGTGGACTTCCTGGACCGCCTGATGATATGAAAATATCATGCTCAAGGGATGGAAGCTCAATCCTTTTTCTTACTTCGAATTCTTCCCATACAAGATCCACTTGCTGTTCATTCTTGAGCCGGTCCAATATTTCCCGGATGCAACGCATGCCCTCGTTCTGCTGACCTTCATAAAGGTCCAATATGGCTATCCTGATCTGCTTCATTTCTGGTACAAAGGTACATCAAAGGCTGCCAAGAAACTTGGACTCAATGTAAGCAGTAACCGCCTGAAAACTCTTGGTTTCTTCATATACCTTGAGTTGCCGGTCGGCACCGGTTCCTTTTTCAAGTATGTTGGTGATGCTTTTGAGTGCTGCTCTGCAGCCCAATTCATCCACCACATCGTCTATAAAATCAAGCAGTTCAAGAATCAATGACCTGGTGTTCACTTCCTGTTCCTTCCCAAAATCAATCAGCTTATCATCAATCCCGTAGCGGGAGGCCCGCCATTTGTTTTCATTCACCAATGCACGGGGGTAAATCATGAAATTCAGGTTGGAAGAACGCAGTTTGTAAAGTTTTGCGCATATGCACTGGAATAGGGCTCCAAAGCCAATGCTTTCATCCACGGTCAAAGGAACATCACATACCCTGAATTCAACAGTGCCATAAAAAGGATGTACCCGGAGATCCCACCAGATCTTTTTTGCATTGTCGATACAATTGGTTTTGATCAGCAGGTTCACATAGTTTTCGTATGCACTGTAATTGTCAAAGTAATCCGGTATCCCTGTTCTTGGAAACTTGTCGAACACCTTTGTCCTGTATGATTTGAATCCCGTTACACGTCCTTCCCAGAAGGGGGAATTTGCACTCAGTGCAAAAACGTGGGGAAGGAAATACCTTGCGGAGTTGGCTATGTGAATTGCCATTTCTTTGGAAGGCATACCAACATGCACATGAAGACCAAAAATGAGGTTTGATCTTGCCGCATCCTGCATTTCATTGACGATTTCCTGGTAGCGAATATGGTCTGTAATCAGTTGTTGGCGCCAAGTGCTGAAGGGATGGGTTCCTGCGGCACCAACACTGAAGCCCAGTGAATCAGCAATGCCGTGGATTGTTTTTCTGAGGGTATAAATATCATGCCTTGCCTCTTCAATGTTGTCGCACACATCTGTGCCGACTTCGACCACCGCTTGGTGCATTTCAGCCTTTACCTTTTCACTGATGATTTTCTGACCTTCTGTAACAATCTTCTGTTCATGGCTGATCAGCTCTTTTGTGGCAGGATCGATAACCATGTATTCTTCTTCGATACCGACAGTGAAATGCTTATGGTTGATCATGGCAAAGTGTTTTTTTCATTTGGTGAGGGGTTTGCCAACCGTACTTTTTTTGATATAGTCTCCCCATGAAAGATTGTCCGCCCCTTCACGCACATTTTGTGCAGTTTCAATGGCATGGTTGGCGGATGTTTCAACCACCCAATCAAAATTTTCCTGACCAACGCTTTTGAGGTCTGCATCTGGTGCAGGATTGCAGAAATCAATGGCATAGGGAACGCCATCCCTGATGGCCAATTCTACGGTGTTGAAATCATACCCAAGATGGTTGTTGATGTTCAGTACAATCTCTTCCATGGTTTTTAGCATCTTCGCAGATGGCTTGAAGCCCGCAACATAGCGGAGGTGGTGGGGGTTTCGTGGTTCATAGGGCATGATGCGCACATGCTTCCTGCCGATACAGTAACACCTGTAGTATTCCTCAAATACAATTTCTTCCTGCAGCAACATCACCAATTGTCCGGTTTCTGCATGTCTTTCAAAAAACTCATCCCTGTCGTTCAGGCGATAAACATTCTTCCAACCGCCACCGGCGAATGGTTTCATGTAAGCGGGGAATCCAACATAGCCAAATATCCCTTCCCAGTCCAATGGGTAGGCAAGGTTGGAAAACGACTCGGATGAGGTATCGTCTGGCAATTCCCTTGAGGGAAGAATGACAGTCTTGGGTACTGGCACACCAATTTTTGTGGCAAGTGCATTGTTGAAAAACTTTTCATCTGCGCTCCACCAAAAGGGGTTGTTGATGACTGCGGTTCCGGAAATCGCGGCGTTCTTTAGAAATGCCCTGTAAAAAGGAACATCCTGGGAGATCCGGTCAATGATGACAGCATATCCAGAAGGTTCTCCTTGCATCACCTTGTCAATTTTCACAGGTTCTGCAACAATCCCCTTTATATTTTTTTCATTGATTTTCTTGATCAGTGCCTCTGGGAAAGACCGTTCTTTCCCGTGCAGAATTCCTATTTTTTTTGTCATGATTTTTCTTGTTGACCCAAGTTAATGAATTTATTGATGACCCATGGCAACAAGTCAAGCCCAATAGAAGGATCCTTTTGTTATTTTTGCGCCATACAATCAAGGCAACAAATAGGAGCGATGGGCAACTTCAATACCATACTCGTTCATTCAGGGTATCTTTCAAGGACAGTGGAAGTGGATATCTATGGACTTTTGGGAATACCCTCTTCTGTTCCCGTAAAATTGTTGCTCATGAACGATGGCCAGGACTTGCAAAAAATGAATTTTGCGTCCATCGTGGAAAAGTCCATTCCTCCATCATTTCACCTCGTTTGTATTGGTATCCATGCAGGCCCTGATCGAAAGCTTGAATATGGTATTTCTGGTTTTCCTGATTTTATGCAAAGGGGCAATAGGGCCACTGCATACACTGCATTCGTGATGGAAGAACTGCTTCCTGCCATCCAAGTGCAATTGGAGGGCAGAGCCCATAGCCATATTTTTTTATCAGGATTTTCTTTAGGAGGGTTGATGGCTTTCGATATGGCAATTGATTTTCCTGCTGTTTTCAGTGCCGTTGGCGTATTCAGTGGATCATTCTGGTGGAGGTCCAAGGCGTTGGACAATGGATATGATGAAGCCCGTGACCGCATCATGCATGCCAAGTTAAAGACCAGCAGGTATCATGAAAACCGCAGGTTTTTTTTACAGGTTGGTGCCTTGGATGAGACAGTAGACCGCAACAACAACGGCATCATCGATGCGATTGATGATACATTGGATATCATCAGGGAATTGGAGTTGTTGGGATATGAAAAAGGAACGCAGATCAGATACCTTGAATTGCATGATGGTCGCCATGATGTTGAAACATGGGGTAGGGCGATGCCGGAATTCATGGGATGGCTCGCCAGCCTTGCGTAAAAAAAGGCATTCCGATTTGATCGAAATGCCTTTTGTATGGTTTTTAAATTCTTATTTCACCTTGAAAGAAACCTCAGCATTTTCCCAACGGATATAGACCTTGTTTCCTGCAACTTCGAAACTCAATTTTTCATTGAAAGAAGAGGAGGTTCCAGCTTTTACCTTTACGCGCAATACATCTTCCTCTTGCTTGTAGCTGTAGGATCCCCATTGCTTTGGATTTTTATTGATGATGATGGTCCATTCCTTCTCTTCAGGGATGGTGAACAGGGCATATTTTCCTTTTGCAAGGGGTTGGCCTTCGATTTTTACATCTGCATCAACTTCAAAAGTGGTGGCATCATTGGCACCTGTTCTCCACACTTTACCATAGGGAACGAGTTCTCCCCAAATTTTTCTTCCTTTGACAGAAGGAGCTCCATAGTTGATGGTTACTGTTGCATCTCCGGCCTTGCCCGTAGCTGTTGCCGCAGGGCTTGGTTTGGAGTTTTGTGCAAATGTAGAAATGCTGAAGCAAGATAAGACGAGGAACATTGTGCAATAAAGTAGATGTTTCATGTGTTTTTTTTTATTTAACGCAGTTACAAGGGATTGGTTCAAATGGTCAATTGCCGTTTATAGAGTTGGATGGTATTTTCGAGGCCATAATACAACGCATCACAGACTAGGGCATGTCCTATACTTACTTCATCAATGTATGGAATTTGTTGGACAAGATAATTGAGGTTGTCCATATCAAGATCATGTCCAGCATTGATGCCCAGCCCCAGGTTTTTTGCCAATGCCGCTGCTGTAACAAAATCGGCAATGGCTGATGCGGGATTTGATTTGAATTGTTTCGCATATGAGGCCGTATACAGTTCAATCCTATCAGTTCCTGTCCTTGCGGCACCTTCAACCATCTGGTTGTCTGGATTGCAAAAAATGCTGGTTCTTATTCCTGCATTTTTGAAAACGCTAATCATCTCAGTAAGGTAATCATGGTGTTTGAGGGTGTCCCAGCCATGGTCAGACGTGAGTTGACCCTCTGCATCTGGCACCAGCGTTACCTGTTCAGGCTTAACTTCCAGAACAAGCTGGATGAATTTTTCCTCTCTGCAATTTCCCTCAATGTTGAATTCGGTTTTGATCACGGACATGAGTTCCCTGACGTCGGAGTAGCGGATGTGTCTTTCATCCGGACGAGGATGGACCGTGATTCCTTCTGCACCGAATGCTTCAACATCCAATGCAACCTTGATCAGGTCAGGGTTGTTTTCGCCCCTGCTGTTCCTCAAAGTGGCAATTTTGTTGATATTGACGGAAAGGCGGGTCATGATATATTGACGAGGTTTAATACCTGTACTGCTCCGATTTGAACGGACCACTCTTGGCAATGCCAAGGTAGTCTGCCTGTTCTGTGGTCAGCTCATCCAAGACAACACCAATCTTTGAAAGATGCAACATGGCAACTTTCTCGTCCAGGTGCTTTGGAAGGACATATACATTCTTATCGTA
>Ga0222712_10002944_pt1 | contig 19018 bp, 25 predicted proteins | sample C33_657DmetaG_FD_165043 | JGI IMG/M metagenome (GOLD analysis project Ga0222712, IMG submission 165043) | Estuarine water microbial communities from San Francisco Bay, California, United States - C33_657D | ecosystem: Environmental > Aquatic > Marine > Unclassified | place: USA: California... | reverse complement strand
CGAGGGCAACCCCATGGTGACCGACAAGAATGAGCCAATGATTGTCAACAAGGACTACACCTTGTCGTGGGCGGAAAAAGCCAACCTGCGTCTTGACCTCCAGTCATGGCGTGGCAAAGCCTTCACCGACGAGGAACAGCGCCGCTTTGACCTCAAGAGCGTGTTGGACAAGTGGTGCATGGTCAACGTCACCCACAAGCCCAAAAAGAAGGGCAACGGCGTGTATGCCAACGTCACAGCCATCACACCAGTTCCGTCAGCCCTGAAACTCAACGGCATGCCAAAGGGTCACAACCCTTGCAAGATGTTCCAGATCAGTGATCCAGACATGGAACTGTTCGACACCTTCTCTGACTACCTCAAAAAGCAAATTGAAGAGTCACCAGAGTGGAAAGCCAGAACCAATCCAGTCAAAGCATCCTCACCCCAAAGTGGATTCGATGACATGCCTGATGACATTCCCTTTTGATACTAAAGGATCAACATGAAAAAGTTCATTGTGCTTTTCATGATCTTGTTGGGTGGATGCGCTTCTAACCCGAGCGCACCAACAACTTCATTCAACAGCCAATCAAACGTCAGCACTGATGGCACTCAGACGCTAACGCTTGACAGGCAGGTTCAGGGCATGAGCCGCAACGAGGTCATCATGGCAGTCCAAGAGTGCGAATCCAGCGGACTCAGGGCTGTGGTGTTGACCACCAAACGACGCATCAACGGGTTCAACTCGGACATCATCTTTGATGTGACATGCGCCCCCAAGTACAGAGCATATTAAGGAATTACATGTCAACCATCGTAGCAAGAGCGGCTGAGTCCAATCACTGGTACTCCCGCAACGGGGAACCTGCGTACACAGTCATTGGAGCCAATGGCAAGGAGCGGTCTACAACGCTCAGGGACGCACGGAAGATGAACCTTGTGCCTTCGGTCACGACAATCATCAAAAGCGCCGCCAGCCCCGGTCTAGAGGCGTGGAAGCTCAACCAAATGATGCTTGCCGCCCTGACCCTTCCCCGCATCCCTGAAGAGCCTGAAGAAGACTTCATCGCTCGTATCCAACGTGACTCCAAGGAACACGCCAAGATGGCGGCAGAGCGTGGCACAAACGTCCACACCGCCATTGAGAACATGTACTCAGGAATCATGCATGCTGAGTTTGCTGACCATCAGGCAGGTGTCTACCGTGAGATTGAAAAAGAGTACGGTGTCACAGAGTTCCAACCCGAGAAAGCCTTTGCCCATGAGCTTGGCTTTGGCGGGAAGATTGACCTGTTCACCAGCAAGTACCCAAAGGGGCTGGTCATCGACATCAAGACCAAGGAGTTCAGCGATCCGTCAAAGGTTGTTGGGTATGACGAACACATGATGCAGTTGGCGGCATACAGGGTGGGGGTTGACCTGCCTGAAGCTGAGTGTGCAAATGTGTTTGTGTCGGTCACCGTGCCCGGTCTTGTCGTCATCCACAAGTGGAGTCAGGCAGACCTTGCCCGTGGCTGGGTGATGTTCCAGTCCCTGCTGACATTTTGGAAAGCAAAGAACCAATACGAGGTGGTGACATGAGCGAATACTTTGGCGTTTTATTGGGAATTACCTGCCTCATGGCATGGTTCACCCACATTTTCACCTGCTTTGCACATGCCATGTGGGGATTCTTGGTCGCTGGGGCACTCATGTTCCCCATTGGAATTTTGCACGGCTTTTATCTTTGGTTTTCATAAGGAGACATCATGCATCACTTACAACAAAAAGGCGTTGAAAAAGTCATTGAGTTTTTGAAGAACATCAACTGCCAATACAAACTGATTGACACTGAAGGTAATGTGTACACAAACATTCTTGAAGGACAAGCTTTAAAAAAACGTGCGCCCTCGTTCTATCCAATTGGCGAACTGACTACACACATCAAAAAATACATTGATCAAATCAAGATTGGAGATGTGGTCACCATTCCACATGACAAATTTGAAATAGACAGAATTGCTTCTGCCGCATCTTCTTATTTGTCAAAAAAGCACGGTGCAGGATCATGCACCACTCACCGCACCAGCAATGGTGTTGAAGTCTTGCGAATGTACTGAGGCAACCATGAACAATCCATACTTAACGCTTGAAGAAATTAAAAAAGCGTTCCACGAGACCTACCTTGAAGAGAACCATGCTTTCATTGAGGCTGACTTGTCCAAGCTTGCAAACGCCTTTGTCATGGCGGCAATGCCTGCCATCCGAAGACTGGAATTGGAAATGTGCGTAGACTTCGTGCAATCACTCAATCCAGAGGTTGCCAAAGCCTTGCAAGACAAGCGTGGGAACCTTTGACACCTGAAGAGTTCATCACGGAGCTTTTGGGAGATGGGTGGACGGAGGACATGTTGCCCATTCTCTTGAACTACATCGTCAAATGGTCAGAAGATGCCCAACGGTATTACATTGTCAGAGACAACACTTTTAACATTGAGTTTACAAATGAACCCAATTCAAGAGAAAATATCGCCTTGTTTGACAAAAAGGTTGACGAGCTTGGACAACTTCCTTCTGATGAAGATCAACGAGGACGGGAAACTGGAGTGGAACCTTGAAGAGGTTGAGACTCTGGCAAAGTCCTACGACCTTGGTGTGCGAACCGAAGACACCAAGCTGGGCAAGATCGTCTCATTGGTTTGGCGGGATGGGTACTGCTCCGCCATGGACGATGTTGAAGACAAACAACAAAAAATGATTTTGCTGATGACCTGCGTGGGTGGGAATGCATAAAAAAACCCCCAGCTTTTGACTGGGGGAAAGGCTTCTCAGAGGCAACTGCGAAGCGACTGGGGGAGACTTCCCAGTTTATGGGATGGGGTTACCCATCGGATCGGTTCTCTGAAGTGCGTCTTGGGCGGCTTCAGGGGACATTTTTCTTGAGTGTTGCAACATCCATTGGGCGGCAGGTGACAAGACGCTCAAGCCTGCACCTATTGCTCTGGTTTGCGGTATGGCTGTCAAGACGTTACCAAGCGATCCAAGCCCTGAAAAGGTTGCGGCAGGGGTATCGCCTTGCCTTGCTTGTTGGTACGCCTCCATGCCCTGTGTAGCGGCTCCGTAGCCACCCAAACCGCCCATAACCTTCTTGCCCAAGGGTGAGTTCATCACGGCTTGACCGTAGTCGGCGACTTTGCCAGCAAGGGGCGTGATGGGGGGTGCGTTGGGGGGTTTGGGCATTGCAAGGCGACCGGGCTTGAAAACACCGGGTTCCACGGGCGCTCGTGGCCCATACATCTGCGACACACGACCACTAATCTTGCCTTGATTCTTGCTTCTCTGGTAACCAGCGGCGGCTTCTGGGACGCTGGCTCCCGGTCTGTTCTGACCCGCCCAGTTCTGCGCCCACTTCTCACCTCCTGTGGGTTTATTGGTCGCCGCCTGTTGCAGGCTTTGCAACGCACCAGCAACCTTTGGGGCAACATATGCGCCCGTGGCAGTCCCTGCAAGCTTTGCATAGTCCGTGGGGGTCATCTCAGATGCCACACTTGACGCATCCTCGTACACGCCCTTTGCCTTGTTCATCAGAAAGTCAAGCTCTGATGGCGGTGCAGGTGGCCCACGCATGCCCTCATCTTCACCTGTTTCTTCTTCAGTGGCGGCTTCTTCGGCTTGTGGCTCAGTGAATCCACCATAACTCTGAATGTCTTTTACATATTGCGTGGTCTTTGGCCCGAACGGGTTCTTGTCTGGGTTTTCAAAAAACTTATGGTCGTAACCTGCGTGGTAACCAGCGGCAGTCAGTGCTGGGTCTTTCAACTTGTCGTACCCTTGCTTCAGGTACATCAGGCCAGCTTCCCTGTTCTTTGCTGGGTCACGCAAATCTTTTTCGCTGAACCCAAGCATCTTGCCTGTGTCTGGAAGCACCTGCATCAAACCAATTGCACCCTTCTCGCTGTCATTGACGGCAGGGTTTAAGCGACTTTCGGCGTAAGCAACTGCCACAGCCAAACGTGGGTTCAAGCCCATCTTCTTTGCTTGCTCAGCAATCTCAAAAGCTACGTTTGTTTGTGACTCGTTTAATTGGTCAAGGAATGACAATGGCTTTTCGTTTTCCATAATATTTCCTTATCTCAAAGACTCAAGAAGCCTGTTTCTGGCTTCAGGGCTTACTTTGCCTGATCCACTACTTGTTTTTGATTTTGCATCAGTGCCATACACAAAGGGCATGATTCTCTTTTTATATGCCTCAAACAATTCATTGAATTTTGGTGTGCCTTCAAAGTCTTCGTACTGCTTGCCGCCCTTGAGTTCTTGCGCCACAGCACGATCAAAGTCAGCCTTTGCTTTCATAAAGCCAAGCTTTTTCAAGTATGCGTCATACGGGTCTTTGATGTTTGGCCCCATCTGATTGACCATCTGTTGTTCAAAGTTAGACACAGACGTGCCTGAACCCAAGCCCTGACGCTGTTGGAATTGCCACATGGCTTCAACCTGCGCCAACTCTGCCAATGCATTGATGGTCTTTGGGTCTTGCGCATATTGTGACGCAACTTTGCGAAACGATGGGATGTTGATGGTCAAATTACCAACCCTGATGCCCTCGTCAACCACTGACCCAATCGCTGATTGCAAGTCACCCTTTTCCAATGCACCCAACGATTTCTTCAAATTTGGGTTGGCTCTCAATATACCTTCAGCACGTTCATACAGGGGAAGCAGTCCAAGTGCGGCTTGACCACTTTTCTTAAATAGAGCAGTGGCATCCGCAGTTGCTTCAGCGCTCTTTTCAGCCAGCTTTTTCTTTGCCGCCGCCGCCGCTTCTGATTCGCTTACTGTTAGTCTTTCTCCAAGCACAGGCTTTGTTTCACTAACTTCTTTGCCTTCTGTGGTGGCAATAGGTTTTTTGGGTGCGCTTGCACCGCCCTTGAATTGTTTTGCCCAGTCGTCACCCCAGCCCTGTTGCTTGGCTTCATTAAAGCCTTTAATTGCTTGGGAATATTCGGATGGGGTGAGCTTGAACGTACCAAGTCCGGGGATCGTGTAGTCGGACTGCGTTTGCCCCGGCACATCTTGAGCAATGTACTTCCCACTCATTGTGTCAAACACAGTGCCATTCATGGCAATCTTGTACCTGTCCGAGCCAGCCTGAGCGGCTTTAAACAAGAGTTCAGCCATATCCTTTTGCTTTGGAAACGCCGCCGCAAAGTCCAACGCATCTTGCACAGTCACCGTCTTCATGGGCGTGGTTTCTTGACTGCCACTTGCAACACCACCTTGTGCTGGAGGCTTATTTTGATCACCGTAGCTTGTGTATTTGTCTTGGAAAGTTTGTCTTGCCCTTAACAAATCTTTTTGCTCACGCTCGGCTTGCGCAATTTGCATGCGCATTTGAGCGGTGTCCATGAACTCTTTTTGTTGTTGCTCTTGTGAAGCGCCAACATTCTTTGCAACCTGCCCAAGACTCTCACCAAAAGAACCCGTGGCAGTAGGAGCCAAAAAGCCTTGAGCCATCGCCAACAGAGTTGGATCGTATGACTTGTTCATGCGAGCGTTCAACGCATCTTTTATTTGCTGAAGTGCGTCGTTGTATTCGTCGCTCTCCATGCCGGGTTTCAGTGCCGAAAGTAAAGGTGATGCCATGATTTATTTCCTTTATGGCTCAACTGGGTAGTCAGAATAGTACGCATTGTTGGTGTCACCCAACGAGTTGTAATAATCTTCCCAAGCGTTTGCAATATCTGATGTGTCAGGTGATGAATCGTAAACACTGCCGTAATCTCCACCCAAAGGATCATTGACGACAGCCCCGCCACCATAAATTGGGTTGCCGTTTGCATCAATAGTTCCACCGTCTGGTGTTGGTGTTGATGCTGATGCTGATGGCATCTTTGACAAAACCCAATCCATAAATTGCTTACCGTAAGGTACTCCTCCACCAGTAGGTGTATTGAAAGCAGAGCCAAACAACGAACCCAATCCAGCAATTTGCGCCAGCGGTGAGGTTCCATAAACACCAGCCATTGGGCCATGGAAGGTCTCTGTCACCGATGTGGGGACTTGGTATCCACGCATCAGTGCCGCCGCATTGGTGGCTTGCTTCAAAGGCGCATCAATCTTGGCTTGCTCGAACGCTTGCTGTTCAGCACCAGCTTTGGTCATGGCTCCTGCACCAGTCAATCCCAACTGCTGTTCTTGTCCAGCCAGTTGACTTTGTAATTGACCTGCTTGGGTCTGCATTTGACCTTCGTTGATGGCGTTTTGAATGGCGTTTTGGAAGCCTGATGACAAAGCTCCGTACTGTTGACCAGTCAAATTGGACTGCATGTCAGCCATCGTCTGGCCTGTTGCGTTGGCGTATCGTTGACTACCCAAGCCTCCAGAGCCAACAAAGCCAGCCTTCAGTTGAGGCATGACGTTGCGCTGAATGTTCTGTTGTTGCAGTCGTCCCATTTCATCCACTACGTTTTGAGTGTATGGATTCATGAACTGATTTATCTTTTCAGGAGTGATGCCAGCGGCAACACCACCAGCCGTTTGCTGTGCGGCAGTCAGTTGAGGTTTGTAGGATTCAGCGGCTGTGGGTACAGCGGCATATCCTTGCTGTTGCATGGCAGTTAAAGGAGCCACCAGTTGTTCAGGCGAAACACCGAGCGCACTGGTTCCAGCTTGAGCCAAATTGCTCAGGTAATTTGTATACGCCGTGGGTGCGGTCGTTGTTGAGGTCTTGGTAGTATCAACTGATGGCGCTACCGTGCCTGTGAACATATCTGCCATGGTTATCTCCTTGCCTTGCTTGGCTTGGTTTTCAAAAACTGAAGAGGTGACTTGATCTCTGGAGGCAAGTCCTGTGGTTTGGCTGACCTGACATGCGCTCGAATACCATGCATCATGTCGTATAGTTTATCGCTTCCAGCCTTGGTTGAGCCATTTCCGATGGCGGCTACCACATCCGCTGGGAACACGAATTCCCCGTCAGCCAGCATGGCAGGGATGTCGTCAGACTGACCATCCCCCTCGCCTGTCACAGCGTCCCCATGGCGGAAGTCCACCCGCATCTTGCCGCCAGCCGCCATCAAAGGGGTAGCCATGCCACCGCCAGCGTATTTGCCGTAGCGGGTTCCTGCCAGACCACCAGCCGCCATCTCAGGGACTGCCTGACCCATAGCCATGATGTCGTCAATCGACTGATCTTGACCGTAACTGTAAAAAGAGTTGTTCATGCCCTGCGGCTCCTGATCTTGTTGTGGCTGATTCTGAACGTCTATGGGTTGTGCCACCATTTCTTGGAGCGGAGCCAATACGCTTTCAAATTGCGTATTTTGAGCCTTGGATGTCAAGAATGAGGGTGTAGCGGCTGTAACCACCGAAGTTGCTTGAGGAAATTGCTCTGTTGGCATCAAGCCAGACAAACTGGTTGTTCCTGTCTGCGGCGCTTGACCAACAGGCATGGGTGTAAGCGTTGGCGTAAGCGTGGTTGAAACTGGTGTTGATGGCTTAACAACCGTAGGAGTAACTGGGGTGGAAGTAGCTGATGGAAATTCCAGCAAATCTTCTTTTTTTGGTGGCTCTTCGTATTGCTCTTTCCATTGATCCCATTCACTTTCTTGAGGTGGTCGTCCTCTGATCTCCACATTCCAATCTGGACTGGCAGTATCTTCTGGCGTTTCTGTTGCATAGTCGAGACCAAATGCTCGTGTCCAAGTGTCAAAAGCCTTTAACTCTTCAGCCTGTCTTTCTGACAATGTATCTGCTTCGCTTTTTGCACCAATGAAGTCGACGAGTTCAGATGGGGTTGGATCACGTCCCAACATATCGTTGAAGAAGGATTTAACTTCTTCTTCTGCAATGTAGTAAGGGTCAACCAAATTTTCAAAGTTCTCCAGCACATTGGTGTCTTGCTGAAGCAACGAGTCGATCACGTCTTGCGAAGGAGATTTGTAACCATACTCGTTGAACTTTTCTTCAATCTTTTGCTGTGCAATAAGCTTGGCGGCTTGCTCGTCTTCTTGACCGTATTTCGTTCCAGCCAACACTTTTGCTTCTTCAGGAGAAACATCTAAGCCATACTGTTGCTTGACATACTTTTGTGCATCCGTATCCGATGTGATTCGGTTGCCCATGTTGTCAAACACATAGTGGTCACCCGACTCTGTTTTGAAGTCAAGTGCATTTTGTTCGACACCATTTGCATTTGCAAATACTTCTTTGCCATCTTGCAAATACTTACCATCAGGCGTGATGATCAAGCCATTTTCAAGCGTGATTGAGCCTTCTGGCGCATCAGGGTTTTCAACAGTCTTGATGACTCCATTGTTGACAGAATCAATCAACGCCTCACGGGTTGCAACTTCAGCTAATTGCTTGCCGTAGGTTTCATCAGCAAGTTTTGCTTCTTCAAGAGTTTTTTGGTATGCGTCGTAATTTGCCTGAACAGCATCAGATGTTGTTTTGAGTTCTTTTGCAATGCCAACAGATGGATCAGTCAGGCTGGTCTCTATTGCCTTGACTTCATCAGCCTTTGCTTTGACATCTGGATATGTGGCATTTGCCAATTCACCGAGCCTGTTCGCTTCAATTGCGGCGGCATTACGCACCTCATCACTCTGCGCTGTGTCGTTGTAAATTGCAACTTGCTTATCGTAGTCAGACACCAAGCCTTGATACTTTTGCAGTTCTTGGCTGTACACACCGTACTTTGATTGGTAATCAGCAATAGACTTTTCATACGAAGCCATCGCTTTGTCGTATTCACTCTTTGAGTCTTCAGTCTTCTTTGCCCACTCTTTTGAGCTTTCCCAAAGCTTGTTTGACTCAGTCTTGATGTACGAACCAGCGGTTTTTAATGTGGCTTGTGCGATGTAGTTGTTGACAGCATTTAATGGGTCTTTGCCTTGTGAAAGCGCAACCAGTGATACGCTGGATGCACTTGCCAAGTTCTTTGCTGTCTCAGGGGTGATGCCCCAGTCTTTTTGAACACCCTTGAAATAACTGGAAGTGCCAGACGTAATTGCACCTTGCGTAAAGCCAGTTGTAATTCCGTCACCAATATCTTTACCAGTCAATGCCGCACGGATACCACCCACTGCGGCACTGCTGACACCAGTCTGCACCATGTTGCCAACCGCTGTAGCTGTGGCTTGTGAGAATCCATAATCTTTGATCAAAGACTGTGTGTAGTCGCCAGCAGAAGACGATACGTCCCCGATGCCTGAACCCACACTAGAAGACGCAAAAGCCTTGCTTCCAGCATATGCAACTGCGGCTGAAACAGCAATGTCTTCTATGTCCCCGCCTCTTGCGGCAGTGATTGCGGCGGCTGTTACATAAGGTGGAATACCCACCATAGAGCCAGCCACTTGCGCAATGAATGGCAGTGGATCAGCAATGATGCTTTTAACTGTGTTGTCAATCGTTTTAATAACAGGCTTGACGACCTTGTCACCCACAAAATTTACTGCTTGCGTAGCCTCTCCAACCGTCCAATTAACCGCCTGAGAAACTTCTCCACCCACCCAATTGAGCGCTTTTTTTGCCTCTTTAAAAGGATTCCACCCCATAGTTAAACTCCACGAGGTTGTGAGAACTCAACATAAAGCAGATCATTTTCTGCGTCATACGACAGCTTTGCATCTTGTACAGACAACTCAATTTCTTTGGCATTCTCATTCAAAGAGTTGTCAACGCAATTGATGGCAAGTATGTTGAATCCCATCTTGTATGCGGCTTGGATAAATTCCAAGAAGTTTTGCGTGACATTCTCTTGCACATCGCCGTTGTACATAAATACAAATCCAACACGACCCTCTAAAGCCGCTATGGTGTACAAGGTGTTGCCATTCCTGATGCGAATCAATGCGGGGTCTTGCATCTGCTGGATGTAAAGGGTGTACAGCATGCGCTCTACCGACACACCATTCTTTTTTGCAGACTCGGCAATTTCTTGCGTTGCATCAGTCATATGGGCGGCAACAAGCACAATGTCGCTCTCACTCAACATTGTTTCTTGGCTATTGACTTGATGAATATCCATTATGTGACCGAAGGGTTGACGGCATTGACCAATTCTTGCGCCCAGTCTTGCCAATTGTTAAATGAATCAGTCATTGGAATTGCTTCGTTGGCAAACACGTCAATTGCTCTGATGCCATTGCCCCACAACTTCCAATCTGTGTGAGGGGTAGGTATTTCCAATTGCTGTGTTGAGTACAACTCACACATCAGACTTGCCCATGAGTCAAAGTTATGCCCACGGGGGTCATAGACCAAAGCAACATTGAGTGGATTTGCCATTACGGTCTCACATCTCCAACGTTTGCATTCAACAGCAATCTACCCAACTGGTAGTCACCACCTTGTACGTTGCTCACAAACTTCAAACGAAGCTCACGACGTTGCTCACGCATGTCAATCTTTCTTGTGTCTGGATCAAACACATAAGCCGAAGATGTGGTGTCGTCAGCTTGAGCAAATGGTCTTCCAGTGACATACAACTCCATTTCTCCATTCATGATGAAGTCAGGCTCAACACGCTCCAAGTGCAACAAGAAGTTATCTCCAACCAATGAAGGCTGACTTGGGCCACCAGAAACCAAACCAAGATCGTTTGTTTCAAAGTAACTTTCAATTGCATTGGCTGAAACACCTTGCACCGCATCTGTGCCTACCTCATGTTGCCACAAGGAAACATAGCTCATGACATGAGTCAATGTGATCAAGAATCCTGAGCCTGCTGGCAAGGTGGCACTCAATGTGTTTCCAACTATGTAGCCAGAACCTCTGGAGGTAATCACAACAGTTGTCACCACGCCACCTGCAACCGTAATGGTTGCCTTGGCTCCTGTTCCACTGCCTCCAGTCAGGGAGGTCAGCGTGTAAGTGCCATTTGTGTAGCCTGAACCTGCGGTGGTCAATGTAAACAGGTTAACCGCACCAGTCGTATTGATTCGGTTGTCAGCATTGATTGGAAAGTGAAACACTTCAGAAAAGTAACCAGCGGAGCGTCTTGCGCCCAAAGCTGATCCAGCGTCATACCATGTGTTTTCACGCACGTTGTAGATGATGGCATCATTGCACTCAGTGGCATTACCACGGGGGTAGAACCACCAGATTTCACCAAAACGTGGAACCTTTGATGCCCAGACCTTTTGGCGCTGGGAATAGTTCAGGTTGTCAAAGAACCAGTTTTGGTTCATGACGTTGGGTATTTCTTTGACCACACCGTTGTACATCAAGAAGCGGTCAACGCCACACCAGTAATAGATGCCGTCGTACTCAATGGCAGACTGGCTCGACAGGATGGATGACTGGCTGGTGATGATGTCGTAGCGCCAGTATTGAGGGGGTGTGCCAACACCGCCGATATAAGACACACGAACCAAGCTGTCAAGGCTCCAAAACAGCCCTGAAGGCGAGTTTGAACCGCCCCTGACGGGTAGTCCTTGGACAATCTTGCCAGTGGCTACGTTGGTCTCGTTTGCGTCGGCAGACACCCAGTCGTTCAGGTTGCCAGCGGAGCAATTTTTGATCAATCCGTTGTTGCCGTACACAAAAACATATGGATGCAGAGTCACCACACCACCAGAGACAGACACATTGTTGTCAAAAGTGATTGTGACTGTGCCACTTGCTGTGGCAGGGTTTGAAATGACCACGGTGGTGGTCGAAACAGACACCACAGTGGTGTTGGCGGGTATGCCAGTGCCTGTGACGGTCTGTCCAGCGCCAATCAGAGGGTTGCTTGCCGCCAAAGTAATGGTTGTGCTGGTGTTGACGGTGGTTGCGGTGTCAGTGAACACGCCAACACGGGTCATGGTCGAGCCTGATGTGGCTCCAGCAAGCACAGGGGTGTCGGTGTTGTTGTCGATGAGGCTCAGGTTCTGCCCCGGATGCGCCAGTATCAAGCTCACACCCGCCCCACCAACGTCAAAAAACCCGTCAAACTGCCACAAATTGTTTGCGTTAGGCGTAAAGTAGCTCAAGGTGAAGTCAACCAGTCCTGAACCAATCCCGTTGTTGTCGATAGGAAGCTTCTGCAAGCCATCAGAATAGCCGCTGAAGACGATATTGAAGCCCTGCTGTGGGTTGACAAAGATGCCACGGGAAATACCCGCCAAATTGCTCACAATCTCACGATAGCCGCCCACTTTTCTGGGGCGACCACGCTGAAAACGCACCCAACGACCATCGTTGTAGAACTGCTTGTCAAAGACGGTTCCGTCCCGTTGGACACCGGGTTGCGTATCAAGAGCAAAAACCTTCTTTGTCATGTGAAGATTCCCCCAGAAATCCCCGTTGTGAATGTTCCTGAGCCGTTGACGGTCACGCCTGATACGGTCACACCCATTCGCTGTGTGCCAAGGACGGAGATGCCAAATTCACCAGCACCGGGACGGTACACGCCAGTCGAAGTCTCAGCACCAAAGTTCAGCGCAGGCGTTCCCGCCGAGCCATTGACCAAGCTGAGTGAGGTTGCACCAGCCTGCACAGTGTTGGCGTTCAGGAAGTTGGTTCCGTCGCAGATCAGCGTGGCTTGTTGACCGGGCGGGATGATCGCATTTGATCCACCCACCACGCCCGTTGTGAGGGTCAAGCTGTACCCGTTATCCGTCGTCTGGTTTGACACAATGTACAGGTTGATCACAGGCGGATACGACACAGTGACATTGCCAGACAACACGCCTACAAACTCTTGGATGGTGTTGGACGCTTCGCTGGAGGTCAGGGAGTACGACCCGCTGGTGACTGGGTAGACCAACGCAGTGAATGCAAAGGTGGAGCTTACGCCGTAGCCCACGGTCACGAACTCAGTGCCTGTACAGATGATGAATGACGACTCGCCGGGGGCGTAGTTCTTTGTCAACCCCCCATCAATCGTCTCCGACAAGTTGCAGTCCACCGTCAGGCTACCCGTCCCATTGTTCTTCAACAACATGAACCAGTTATTGCCCACGGTCGACACTGGCGGCAAAGTCACCGTACCCGTGCCGCTACCCCAAACCTTGGTCTGCGCCCTGTCCGAGGAGCCAAATGTGTACCCATTGATGAACGTAGACGCTGGATGCGCCTGATTCAACGTGGTCGATATGGCAATCAATCCAAGTCCAGCAAGCGTTCCTGCATCCGCTGAAGATGTGCCTGCACCAAAGTCAATCACGCCCCATGTGCCAGACGTGGTTGGGTTGGCTGTGATGTAGATGTACCAAGCCTTGCCTGATGCAATGGTGATGATGACGTTGCCATCAAAGTCAACTACATCAAACGAGTAGGCGCTCATGTTGCGGATCAGGGCATCCGTACCAACTGAGGTCTGGTTGGCAGGTGGCATGTACAGCTTGCGACCAGCGGCATTCGGAGTCACTTGCATGATCCGTGCGGCATAGTTGTCAGTGGCGTTGCCGTTTAGGGGCCACGACAATTCAATGTCTGCATTCAGGTTAAATGCACGAAAGCTGACATCCGTTGGCTGGATGACTTGTCCTGTGAATGGCGAGTTGTAGCTCATTGATTATTCCTTTAACTGTCTACCGCTACAGCTTGACGATCAGCAACACGCAATTTGTCTTCTGCCATCAATGTCTGCATGATCAAGTCGTAGTTCTGTTGCCACATGCCCATGCGGTCATCATTCTTCAAGAATGGCATTGCCTGAAGCAATGAACCGTACAGCAATGCTTGTGGCGCATATTGGGTAAACCAATTTGATTGGTTGCTTGAATCCAGCGGTTGAACTCGCTCGTAGTACAGCACTTCAAAGTTGTAAGCGGCGGCAGGTGTTGGAGCAATAAACCAGTGGGTGTAATCGTAGTCGCAATAGAACTTTGGCAAGTCTTCACTGGCGGGATTAGGCCAATACTCACGCAGGTATTCGTACTTGCGCAACAGCACTGGCTGGCGCTTGCCAGTGGCATCCGTGATGTTCATGGAGACTGTTTTGTGCCACCGTGCAGGCTTGGCTATGGTTGCCTGACCTTGCACCATGGTGGATGTGTTAACGGTCAAGTTACCAAGAAACTTTATCTGGCTGGCAATGATTTGCTCTGCCAGCATGATGAACAAAGGAATCTTGTCTATCGTGGCGGTGTCTGAACGCTCCAAATAGGATTGGATGTTCTCCACCAAGCTGTCGTATGTCATAACACTTGCGGTAGCCATAACCAACCTTTCTTCGTTAGACTATTTTATGACTTGTCAGCCAATTAGGCAAACGCCCTTGTACCTGATTTGTCAATGATCAACGCCATGGAGCGTGGTTCTGCCTCATCAGTGTTTGGAATAGAGACATGCGTCCATCGGTCGAACTCACGGATGACTTGGTCGTAGGGCAAATCAGCCTCAATAATTGCTCTGACAACCTGATCTGGGGTCATGCCAACCACCCGAATATCAGCCGCAACCCCACGCCGATGTTGTGATTTGTCGGTTGATCCCACTGCATCATTTACGGCTTTTGACCTGAACGCACTATTCACGATAACAGGCTTGCCACCTACAACTTCTTTAACTTGTTCAAGGAACTGGGCCAGACGCACCAAATTTGAAAGCTCAACATCATTTGGGGTGTTGTCGTGTTGCCTGTGATCTGTGTGAGTGAGTTCTTCAAGAGTGAAATTAGGCGACAGGTTCATTTAAAACTCCTCATTTTTTCGTATTGGTCGATGCAGGCGTTGAGACTGCGGATGGCTTGGTCGCCTCGGCTGGTGAGATCGACAAGAGCTTGAGCAACTCGTCCGTCAAGCTCGGCTCTTGTTTCTGTATCTCCGCTGGGAGAGGGGGCATCTGCGGTGGCTTGTACGGGGCACTCGGCTTTAACAGGAATGAACAGCCTGCGCTCACCAGAGGCAAGATCAGTACGAAGCTTGTCTTCTTTAACTTTTGCAACATTGTTGGCTTTCCTCAAGGTTTGGGCATAGGTTTGTGCAACCACACCCATGCGTTGTTCTGTTTCTCGTGCTTCTTTGTTCAAACGGGCAATTTCAACCTGTTGACTGGCTTGCTCGTCGCTTGACCCCTTCCAGTACCCACTACCAAAGGCAGAAAGCACCGCCAAGACGACACCAAGCATGACGTAAGGGTTAAACATACTCATGGCTTGTTGACCTCTTCATCATCATGGGACAGCTTGATGCCAGCCAACAAACCAATGAAGCCGCCAACCACCGTTTGGAACGCAGGGCTGATGAGCTTGAAGATTTCAGCGTTGTCTACCTTGGTGTCAAACAACCCAATCATCAGTGTAAACACCATGCTGCACACCACAATGCACAGGGTGGTGGCGACCATTAAGGTCACTCTGTATGTCAGCTTGCCTCTCAGTGTTTGCTCCATGCTTACCCCTCCGCCTTGCCACGAACATAGGCTTGTGCCGCCATGAAGGCCACCACAATGGTTCCCATTGCCGCACAGTAGGTTGTGGTCAAGCCACTCAAGGCGTTGACCTTTTCCAAACTTACCCAAGCAGAGGCCAAGAATGCAATCAGTACAGGCGGCGCACCTAAAGCCGCCCATGCCATCACCCTTTGCTGATCGGCTAATTTATCAAGATTCTCAAGCTGAATTATTCGTTCAGAGCGGGATAGCTCAACGTCAGTCACCACGCCATCACGGTCGGTGTCAAACTGGTTGTAGGCTGAGTCTTTTTCCAGTTGCTTACTCATCTTTTTTCCTTCGATCAAAAATTGGGTTGTCCGCAAATTCTTTTGGCTCGTTCCGCTTTTCACGTTCCTTCTTTTCAATCCGTCGTTCTATTTTCTCAAGCTTTTCAATGGCTTTTTCTGCCCTTGCTGTAACTGTCAGATTGTCCAAATACACCATTGCAAAAAGAGGCAGGAACACGGCTACGAGCAAACAAGCGGCTATCCACCCCATCACGTCTTCTCTAGTCTTGCGACGAACAGGAACAGTAGCCAGAGGTACGTTATAAGGATTGCTGTTGCCACGAGGTAGGCTGACTTTGCTCGGAAGTCTCTTTTTTCCTCCGACCGTTGCCATTGACGTACCCTCTCTTTTGCATCCTCCCTCAACCTTGCCTGCTCCTGCTCTTCCATGATGATGTCACGAGTCTCAAAGGTTCGGCTGTACAAGGCCCCCATTTCTTTGGGTGACCTGTACACCATGCACTCCCTTATCTCCACTTCTAATGCCGCCATTTGGTCTTGCGCAATGATTCGATTCAATGCGGCTTCCATCAAGTTGGCATCAGGGTCATAGACCGTTTTGCTTTTGAGTTCCTCTTCCCTTAACACCGCCGCTAACTGATCCTGAAGCCTGAAGAACGTCGTCAATTGACTGACGATGTCCGTCATCACTTTAGTTTCGTCAAGGGCTACATAAGCTTCTTGTTTTCTTTTCTCTTGCGCCACAGGCTTTGCGGTTTTTGCTCCGAAGAGCTTTTGCCAGAATGATCTGATCTCGTTGACAGCACCAACAGCCTCGTCAACAGTGGACTTGACTTCCATGAAAGACTCTTTACATTGCTTGTACAGAGCCGTTCCTTCTTGGATTGCGCTAACGCAGGCTCTGGCGGCAATGAGGATCGTGATCGGGTCAATTTACAGCCCCAACAATTTCTTCACAAACTCGGCGGCAACACCGGGGCCAAACAACACCAAGACGATCACTGCGTAAAGCAGATACTCAATCTTGGTCATGCGCTTGGAGCCGTCGTCAAAGCGAGCTTGTATGCCTTCGTACCTGCTGGCGCAAATGGCTTCGTGGACGCTCAATCGCTTATCCGTTTCGTTGGCAAGTTCATGCACTCCATCCATGATTACTCACTTGGGGTTTCTTGTTTTGGCTGATTTTTGGCTTCGTTCTGCAAAGCTTCGATCAATTGAAACACCTCTTGGTAGGGGCGTGATCCAAGATAGGCAAGGATGTTGTTCAAGACTGGCGTGGAGATGATCAATTTATCCATGTGTTCCTCAAGTTGTTGGATTGGTTGTTTGGTCAACTTCTACTGTAACTTCAGGCTCTACTGGAGTCTCAACCACGGCTTCAGACTCCACAACAGGACTATCCACTGACTCCACAACAGCCTCTACAGGCGCTTCAACGACTGGTTCAGGGGTAGGCTCAGGGATAGGGCGCAAGTCGCCTTTGTCCCATGTTGTAGTCTCTTGATTCCATGTGTAGAAGTATTCATCCGCAGGCATGGCAATAGGTGGATTCCACAGCCATGTGGCAGTGTCCAACACCCAGTTGTCGTATGGCTTTGGTGCAACGAAGACATCATTCACATCGTCATAGGTGTAACCAATGCCAGCGTAGTTGCCACGCAATGGGCGACCTTCTGGGTGCTGGTTGCCAATGGTTCTGTAGCTGGTTTGAATCCAGCCGTGACCAACAGCGCCAGTGGCGATGAAGTCTTCTTCAGCAACAATCACCTGAGTGACGATACCGTTTTCTACTTTTGCAAAATGACTCATGTTTTCTCCTTATCGAGCGTTAGCGTATTTGAATGGATTTTCGGCAAAAGCCATGTAAATATAAGTGCCGCCGTTAGCGTTCTGTTCGCTATCAGATGTGCGTAACTTGAAACCGTTGCTCAAAATGTCCCAATACTCACTAACCGCTGTGGTATCTGCGTAATTTGCATTTGGGTAAAGACTAAGGTCTGCAACGTTACTTGGATTTCGTGATGTGTCGTGAATGCGCCAAAATGCAACCGCACTAGACATTTTGATAAGCACAAACCTCGGCCTAAACCCCGTGTAAATAAAAGGCCCATCAGCACTTCCATTGCCTGTGTAGCTACCAAATGCAGAGTATCCAGCTACTGCGGCAAAGCAGTAGGCGACATAGGTTTGAGTGTTTTGATTAACACCCACTGAAGTGCCTAAACTAAACACAGTCGATGTTGGGGCTGTGCTATTCCAAGCGGCAGAACCGCCAGCAGTACTTGCCGAAGTGGTGTTTAAAAATACAGTATTTGCCGCTCCAAGTGAAGCATGGTAAACATACCAGTCATCGCCAGCAACACTACGCTCCTTAACGATAAACATTCTAGGCGCAACCCCAAGACCATGACCAACAGTAGCATTAGCGCCTGTACCTGTATAAGTCACCACGCTAAAGCCAGCAGTGGTGTTTGCTCTTACCTGTGCTGAAATAGAGCCACTGGTGTTGGTCACTGTTGAGCCGCCAGCGTTCCATTGCCATCCGACATATGTGGCGGCATTTGTGTTCATCTGAGCCAACGCACCAATAGTAAATCCTGTACTACCAAATGCAGTCAAGCCTGTTGTCTCTGTTGTTTCTGCTGTTGTTGTGTTGCTTTCTATTTGTTTTTGAACACCACGCACAGCGTCATACCAAGCATGGTCGGTTGCGCCGCTTCTGCCTTTTACCCAAACCAAATCAGGTTGAAATGAAACACCATTGGCAGAGTTATTGATTGTTTGTGTTGCCCCTGTTCCCGTATAAGTCGTAGCCGCCATCACTGTACGACCATCAGGAATTGCATATGTTGTTGGCATTGTTGTTCCTTACATATTGAATGTGTTGAGGGCTACATAGCCTGATGGTGCGGTGTAGGTAAACGGACGTTGACCAAAATTGGCAGAAGCATTTACGGCATCAGAACCACCGCCAGCACCTAATACTGGAGAATATGTAAAACTAGAACTTGTTGTAGCGGATGGAGTTGAGCCAGTGGCTGGGTCGCCTCCACCAAACCAAGTGCCGTTATTTTTTCTAATCCATAATTTATTGTTTGCAGAATCATACGCAAAACAAATAACATCACTTGTTGTTGCAGTAGACAGACTACCTAACACCAATGAACCGTTGTTGTATATGCCGCCAGTGGTTAAATAAATATATCCGTTTCTGCCCGCATCTCCGGGCGCTGAGTTTGTAGTGTTTGTTTTGCTAAAATCAGCAATACCTAATTGTTGTGTTGCAGAACCATTTAATGTGACTTCCCAATAAATTTTATCTGTTAAAGCAAAAGTGGAATAAATTACTGAGTTTGTTCCGCTGGTGGCGTTTAAATTACCGCCTGATAATGTTCCACCATTGGCAAGAGGATTCAACGTGCAGAAGTTAGCCGCTGTCG
>Ga0222712_10002943_pt1 | contig 19025 bp, 12 predicted proteins | sample C33_657DmetaG_FD_165043 | JGI IMG/M metagenome (GOLD analysis project Ga0222712, IMG submission 165043) | Estuarine water microbial communities from San Francisco Bay, California, United States - C33_657D | ecosystem: Environmental > Aquatic > Marine > Unclassified | place: USA: California... | reverse complement strand
CATCGCTCATGTTTCCAGAGCTCGACAATCGCGTGCTATGAAGCGCGTGCGAAGTCCAAGTCACCTTTTGTTCGTTCGCCTCGATCGATTCGATGCGAAATGACGTCGAGCTCGTTGAGCTCGCGCGGGATAGCAGCCGCCGCCGTACAGTCAGCAATCATCATTCTGAGTCGCGTGAGAACGATGGAAACGGTCGTCGCATGGCGCGATTTTCGCCGACGAATGAGCGAAGTGACGAATAAAACACGGGTTTTCGTCGCGTTCGCTTTGGTCGTCTCCGGGGCGGTGGCGATGGAGCGCGCGCGGAGACGCGCGAGCGTCGGACGCGAGCTCGCGACGCGACGGACGCGGGCGAAGAAAAGACGCGAGCTGAAACAGCTCCTCGCTCGAGCGGTGACGTACGAAGAGTTTGAGTTCGTGGCGAATGAGCTCGAGCGATTGGATGAAGACGACGCGAATGAAGGGGCGATAGATGGAAACGGCGGACGATTGAACGCCAGGGAGTGGGCGAGCGGGTCGAGGGCGTACGACGTGGATTTAATTGAAGAGCAGTTGAGGCAGTTACGAACGCAACGCGCGGCGGGGAACGTGGAGGAGATGATGTTTTTGCTCAGGGCGGATATTTTGAGGAATTTAGGGTCGGTGACGAGCCCGTCGCGGGTGAGCGTGTCGGCGGATGCGACGAGTTCGTTCGGCGTGCCGCGAGCGGTGCGCGAGTACATTTCGGAAATTAAAACTCAGTTACGAATGATCGCTGAGGACGATCAGGTGACGATTCAGGAAAAGTTGGTATTTTTGCAAGAGACGAGGCACTGCTTCGGACGCACGGCGTTGATGATGAGCGGCGGAGGCACGTTGGGGACGTTTCACGTCGGCGTCGCTCGCGCGTTGAATCGTCGACATTTACTTCCGCGCGTTCTCGCCGGGTCGAGCGTTGGCTCTATAGTTGCCGCCATCATAGCCTCTCGTACGCAAGAAGAGCTCGACGAGTTCTTCAGCGATGAGCATTTTTGGGATTTGTTGCCGGATTTGACGTTTTTCAGCGGAAACGATCCCTTGAGCGCGTTGAAACATTACATGCGCACCGGCGCGCTGCACGACATCGACTTCTTTCAGCGATGTTTGCGCGCGCTGTTCGGCGACTTGACGTTTCAAGAGGCGTACGACCGCAGCGGTGGTCGGATTTTGAGTGTTTGCGTGTGCGCGACGAGACCCGGCGAAAAGCCCAGACTGCTCAATTACCTCACGTCGCCGCACGTCGTGTTATGGTCCGCCGTCGCCGCATCGTGCGCATTTCCGAGCCTGTTCCCGCCCCAGCCGCTGCTCGCAAAGTCTCGAAACGGCGCGTTCGTGCCCTGGCAACCAGAAGGTAAGCTTGGACCGCGTCGCTGGCGCGACGGCAGCCTCGAAGCCGACTTGCCGATGGACGGCTTGCGCGAACTGTTCAACTGCAACTATTTTGTGGTGTCCCAGACGAACCCGCACATCGTGCCCATTTTGCGAGTCAAGCGATGGTTTGCCTCGCGAAGTCGCTTTTTCGCCATGTGCGCGTACCTTGTCGAAACCGAATGGAAGCACCGGTGTCACCAGGTGCTCGATTTAGTTCCGCAAATCGACGTTTTTGATTTATTCAAACTCTTCGGGCAACAATGGGAAGGCGACGCCACGGCGGTGATGTGGTACACGTGGAAACAATTTTCGCGCATCGCGAGTAACCCCACGAAGGACTACTTGTTCGAAACCGCCACGATGGGTGAGAAGGAAATTTGGCCCAAGCTCGCCGCCATCGAGCACGCGTGCGGGATCGAGCTCGTCCTCGACGAGTGCGTCGCGACCTTGCGTCACAAGTTCGGCTCCAAAGGCCGCATGTCCGCGCGAGGTCGCGTCCCGAGTTGGAACATGGTCAACTTCGCCTCGCGTGGCTCCTATGAGCACATGCACGCGCAGCGTCGCGCATCGACCTCGGGCGACGCCTCCGCCGTCGTCGCCGTCGTCCCGCCGTCGCCGTCGTCGCTCAAATTCTCCAAATCCTCCTCCGTGGCGTCCTTAATCTACTCCGACGACGCCGCGGATGACGACTCCATCGCGCCGAATGACATCATCGCCGCCGCGCTCGGCGCGAGTGAGGATGACATTCGACGCGCGACGTTCGAGTTCGATTCGAGACGCCCCTAGTCGTCGTCGCGCGCGCGCGCCCTGGTCATCCTATAAACCCTAGCACCCGTCCTCTCAAAGCCCTAACCCGACGCGTTCTTTCATTCGAGCGACATTCGTCGACGGAAATCACGCGCGAATGGCGTGGGGCACCGCCGCGCCTTGGGCATCAAAAGTGCGTCATCGAAGGAAAAAAAATAAAATGTCATTCCCGTCGCGCCTCGCGCGCGTCGCTCGTGATTTCATGGACACCGACGACGTGATTCCATCGCGATCGATGCGCGCGTTCGATCGGGCGGATCGCGGATGGACGATCGGGAATGATTGGAGAACGCACGACGGATGACGACGTACGCGCGATGAACGAGCGTTATGGACATGGAAATATTCTTTTATGTTCGACCCGTCGTGGAAGGATAGACAAGAGGGCGTGAGGGATAGGGATGACGATCGCGCGACGGCTGGCTGGTTGGATGGTTGGCTGGCTGGATGATTGATTGATTGATTGATTGATTGATTGACGATAAATCTTCGCACACGCGTAGGTGGATGACGCGGAGAAGAGCCAAGGGGAAGGAGCGTCGAACGCGAATGCGTTTCCCGCGCTCGGGGGCGACGCGGAGGATGGCGCGTTTCCGACGCTCGGCGCGGCGGTGAAAGTCGCACCGGGGAAAAAGATCAAGGGTGTGAAGCTTTCGCTCGCGGAATTCGCGTCTTCGGGACCGAGTCAAGGGTCGTCTTACGCCCCGCCGGGACGCACCGGTGGGGCGCAAGGGTATGGACGCGGGAGCAACGACGTCGTCCTCCCGAGCGGGCCGCGGCTGGATCGACCAGAGGGCGAGGATGACGGGCGTCGCGGGCTCGGCGGTGGGTTTAACGAATACGGCGGCGACCGTTACGGCGACCGCGGCGGTGGTGACCGTTACGGCGACCGCGGCGGTGGCGACCGTCACGGCGACCGCGGCAGTGGTGACCGTTACGGCGACCGCGGCGGTGGTGACCGTTACGGCGACCGCGGCGGGCGAGGCGGCGGCGGGCGGTACGACCGGGACGATCGTCGCGGAGAATACGACGGCGAAAGAGTCGAGCGCGAAGAGCAAGGTCCGTCGCGCGCGGACACGAGCTCGAACTGGGGCTCGGACCGTCGCGCGCCGCCGCAAGATGATCGCTACGGAGACCGCGGCGACCGCGGAAGCCGCGGTGGCGATAGATACGAAGAACGTCGCGGAGGCTTTGAATTTACCGAACGTCCTCCTCGGGAAGACCTCGGACCGTCTCGCGCGGACGAAGCTGACAACTGGAACAAAGATAAACGCCCGGTTGAACGCGATTCGAGGTACGAAGAGCGTCCGGTGCGCGAAGTACGCGAAGAGCGCGACCGAGACTGGGGTTCGTTGCGCAGCCGTACTCGCGCCGAATCACCACCGCGGGCGGAGGATGACGCGCCGCGCGGTGGCGAGCGACCAAAATTGCAGCTCAAACCAAGATCGGAAAGCACTGTTTCTACCGGTGGTGCGTCGTCTTCCTTGTTTGGTGGCGCCAAGCCCGTGGATGTCAAGTACGTCGAAGACAAACCGCGCGAACGAGCGCCTCGCGAGGACCGCGCCGAACGAGCGCCTCGCGACGCCGAGCCTCGCGACGATGGCGATCGTTGGGGCTCGAGAAAGCCGTCGTCGTTCTCTGTCCCTCGCAAGGAGGAAGAACTCAGAGAATCCACGCCCGAAGAACGCGAGGCGCGTCCAAAGCTCAACCTCTCAAAGCGCTCGAGCGAAGCCCCCGTAAGCGCGGCGGTCAAATCGACTCTCTTTGGTGGTGCACGCCCTCGCGAAGAGGCGTTGAAAGCAGCCGGCCGCGACGCTGCGTTGGAAGACTTGAAGCTCTCCGTCGGCGGTGTCAAGAGAAAAGAGTTCAAAGAGGAAAAGGAGCTCAGAGAGCGCATCGCCGCCTGCACCGACGCGAGCGAAATTAAAACTTTGGAGCTCCAGCTCACGAAAATGAGCCTGGAATTCGACGACAAGTTCAGATTCGCTAAGCACACCCCGTCCCCGAACGTGGGCGCGAATAAGTTCGAGAAAAAAGACGATCAAAAGAAGGAGGATCACAAAGTCCCCGACGCGGTCAAGGATGTCAAGCCTCGTGTCGTCAAGCCCACCGAACCGCCCGTTCGCATCGTCCCGAACGCCTTCTCCGCGCTCGCTGACGACGCATGAGAATATTCACCGCTCATTACCACTCGTTTGTCATTCTCAAACACGCTCGCCCTCATCTTCTCCCTTCGCGCTCGTTCTCTCCCTCGCGCTCGAGCCGTCTCGTCGGCGCTCGCGTCTCGCGCCACACTTTTCCACGCTTTGACTCGCGCGCACATGTTTCGCCGCTTATTCGGGTCGAGTAAAACATCATCAAATGCATCGACGTCGCGCGAACCGAGGGCGTCGGGCGCGCAAACCACGCTCGATGCCGTAGAACGTCTGAAAGAGGTGCGCGTCGAGAGAGATCTCGCGGGCGTGAACGCGAGCGAGCGATGAACACTTGGATTTCGGCGATCGTCGTCGCCATCGCGCGTGTGTCGAACGAAAACTGACACTATCATGCGCGTGAATCGGTGCGTGCGCGATGCGTAGGCGATCGAGATGTTGGAGAAGCGCGAGAACTTGCTCGCGAAGAAGATTGCGAGCGAGCTGGACAAAGCGCGGGCGTTGAGTAGGCAAGGGAATAAACGCAGCGCTCTGCAGTGCTTGAAGCGAAAAAAGTTGTACGAACAGCAGATAGAATCATTGGCGCAGCATCAGTTGAAGCTGCAGGAACAGGTGATCATGCTGGAGGGATCAAAGGCGACGGCGGAGACGTTTGGGGCGCTGCGCAGCGGCGCCGGGGCGATGAAACAACTCGCCAAGGAAACAAACGTCGAGGACGTGGACGCGACGATGGATATGATAAACGAACAAACAGATAAAATGCGACAAGTGCAAGAGGCGTTGGGACAGCCCATGGGGCTGGCGGCGGAAATCGACGAGGACGAGTTGGAGGAGGAGTTGGCCGAGCTCGACGCGCTCGACGTCGAGGACAAACTCCTCGAGCGCGAACTCGAAGGCGAACTCGAAGGCACGACCATGCCGAGCGTACCTTTACCCACCGTTCCGATCGCACCGCAAAAATCACCGCGCAAATCCTCGGCTTTGGACGCTGACGAAGATGCCGAGCTCAAGGCTTTACAGCGCGAGATGGAACTCCTCTGACGCGTTCGCGCTCGACTCCATCATCCATCGCCTCGCGTTTCTTTCGCGCGCGCGTGTGTATTCAATCGCTAGCCATCTCCAGACATTGTTATCTTTCGTCCCCGAACTCATCGTCATTCGCTCGTGCGCGTTCGTGCGAGCAAACGAATCGTTCGCTCTCGCCGTCCGGCGCGCCGTAAAATTCAAAATCCGCGCCGGTGGAATTTCAAACGTCACTCTGTACCTCTTCTTTCATGTCCCCGAGCGCCGATCGCGCGCGCGCCGACGCGCACGCCAAGTGCGTCGCCCGCGCATCGCATCGCGCGCGTTCTCTCGCACGCTCGTTCGCCATTCGATCGCGCGTGTCACGAGTCAATGCGCTGACCGAAATCGTCTCGTCCTCGCGCAGGTGGGAGTTCGCCTGTCCCAAGCACTACGACTTCACCGCCGCGGACGACGCCGCGCTGGACGAATGGTTCGACACCGAAGGCGTGAAATCGCTCGTGACGCCCAAGTTCGACGGCAGAGTGCGAAAGAGCGACGTTGAGGACGATGGAGGTGGAGCGAGCGGCGAGCCGCGGAACGCGAACGGCGAGCGGCGGAGCGTCGCGAGCGTCGCGAAACGAGCTCCAGATGTGCGCGAGGAAAACACGCGTTTCGCGAACGATGAACGAAACGTTCGTTCGAGCGAGAAAACGGCAAATCGCGCGCTGGGAGCGCCGAGACGCGCGGTGCTCATCGAGAGTGAAGGCGCGACGCCCGGCGCGAGACGGTCGCCGCGGTTGAGGGCGTTGGCGGACGCGACAAAAAGCGCGGATCGTGAGCGTTTGGATTCGTCCGCGATCGCGCACGAGACCAAAGGGATGACGATTGATGGCGACGCCAAGGCGTTGGACGCGAGCGGAGGACGACAACGGGTGAAGACGCCTGAGGCGACGGCGACGAGAGCGGTTGGAGGGGCGACGGCGCCGCGAGCGGGGACGACGATAAAGGTGAAGATGACGACGGAGGAGTTGAATTTCGAAAAGTCAAGGCGCGCGATGGTGGATGAACAGGCACGCATGCGTCGCGAGCGTAAGGTTTACGGCGCGGCGCCCGTGCCCAAGGCGACGAGTGGATCGACGAGAGGCGCGAAGGATGTCGTCGTCGAACGGTTTCGATCGCGGAAAGAAAAGCTATTAGCGTTCGAAACTGGTGGGCGAACGACGGATTATGAAGATCTCACGAAAATTCCAGCCCGTACGAAGACCACCGAGGCGGTGAGTCCACGTTTCACCGCGACGCGTCGTACGATGAAAATTCTCAGTACCGAAGAGCGCGAACTGCAAGAAATCGCCCGACACCAAGCGGCGGCGGAGAAGGAAAGGAAGTCTCGTCCGACCGTATACGCGCCATATTACTCAACGGTGCCGTCGAGGTTGGCGTTGGCGACGTCGGTGGCGACGAGACGGACGATGTTAAAGGCATCGGCGTCGGCGGTTGAATTCGACGTCGTCGAAGAAATGCGTGGTTCGCGCAATCAATCATCCGAACCGTTTACTACATCCGAATCGTTCACGACGGGAGTTCGCGCTGCTTCCGAGCGTAAGAGAAAGCGCGTTTCGGTCACTGGTACTGTGCTCACAGAAGTCACGCCGTTCCACTTGAACACCGAACAGCGCGGTGCGTATCACGAACGAAAATTTGCGCGACGCCTCGAGGAGGAAGCGGCTCGAACGAAGAAGGCGCAAGCGCCATTCAAGGCGACGCCTATTCCTCAATCGCATCAGGCAGGCGTTTCGGTGAGTAGCGCCACGCTGGCCATGCTCAAAGGACGGTTTATTACTAGAAAATAAGGAAGTGTTAGGGGTCATTCGGTAGAATTTGAAATTAAGCTCGCAGTCTGCGGAAACTACTACAATTCAACGTGTAAACTGTAAGTGACCTCGCTCGACAACACATCGAAAAGTGGGACCGGGCACGTTCGACGTTTACATGCGTAGTGATTATAAATTCGACATTTAGTATTGCATCATCCTCGCTAAGAAATTGTAATCAAGCTAACTTCCGCCGCGGGCGCGGAGACAACGTTTCAGAAAGATGGTTGAGTCTTGAGAAACCGAGCGCAATTAATCGACTTCTTCGATCGTCGGGCCAGAGCTGGAGCCGCCCGGAGCGCCCGCGCCAGCGTTAGGACCCGGGGCAGAGCCGCCAGCGTTTTGATACATCTTGCTGATGATCGGGTTGCACACACCTTCCAACTCCTTGAGCTTGTCCTCAAACTCATCGACCTCGGCCGTTTGGTTCGCTTCCAACCAGTGGATGGCGGCGTCGACGGCGTCTTCGATGGCCTTCTTGTCGCTGGCATCAAGCTTGCCGCCAACGTTGCTGTCGTTCATCGTGTTACGCATGTTGTACGCGTAGTTCTCGACGGAGTTCTTGGCGTCAATCTTCTTCTTGTGCTCCTCGTCTTCAGCCTTGAATTTTTCAGCGTCTTGAACCATGCGCTCGATGTCTTCCTTGGACAAGCGACCCTTGTCGTTGGTGATGGTAATCTTGTTCTTTTGGCCAGAGGCCTTGTCTTCGGCAGAGACGTTGAGAATACCGTTGGCATCGATGTCGAAGCACACGTTGATTTGCGGAACGCCGCGCGGCGCCGGGGGAATGCCCGAAAGTTCGAACTTACCCAACAAGTGGTTGTCGCGAGTGCGCGAGCGTTCACCTTCGAAGACTTGGATCAACACACCCGGTTGGTTGTCAGAGTACGTGGAGAACACTTGTTCCTTCTTGGTCGGAATCGTGGTGTTGCGCGGAATCAACACAGTCATGACACCGCCGACGGTTTCGAGACCCATGGAAAGCGGGGAAACATCGAGGAGGAGCAAGTCTTGCACCTTTTCGTTGCCTTCACCAGACAAAATCGCGGCTTGAACGGCGGCGCCGTACGCGACAGCTTCATCCGGATTGATAGACTTGCACAGTTCCTTGCCGTTGAAGAAGTCAGACAAGAGCTGTTGCACCTTTGGAATGCGCGTGGAACCGCCGACCAAGACGACTTCGTGCACTTGAGCCTTGTCGAACTTGGCGTCGCGCAAGCACTTTTCAACCGGGTCCATGCACTTGCGGAACAGATCCATGTTGAGCTCTTCGAAGCGAGCGCGGGTAATCGAGGTGTAGAAGTCAACGCCTTCGAACAAAGAATCGATTTCGATGGACGTTTGAGCGGTGGAAGACAACGTGCGCTTCGCGCGTTCGCACGCCGTGCGGAGACGGCGGAGCGCCTTGGCGTTACCGGTGATGTCCTTCTTGTTCTTGCGCTTGAACTCTGCGACGAAGTGATGCAAAAGACGCGCATCGAAATCTTCACCACCAAGGTGAGTGTCACCAGCAGTGGACTTGACTTCGAAGATGCCTTCTTCGATGGTCAACAGGGACACATCGAATGTACCGCCACCGAGATCGAAAATCAAGACGTTCTTTTCAGAGCCGTTAGACTCAGTCTTCTTGTCCAAACCATACGCAATCGCCGCAGCCGTGGGCTCGTTGATGATGCGCAAGCAGTTCAAGCCCGCGATGACAGCGGCATCCTTCGTCGCTTGACGTTGAGAATCGTTGAAGTACGCCGGCACCGTGACGACGGCATTCTTGATCTCTTTGCCGAGGTACGCCTCGGCGATTTCCTTCATCTTGACCAAAACCATGGAAGAGATTTCTTCCGCAGAAAACTTCTTGGTTTCACCGTGGAAGTCCACGACGATCATCGGCTTATCCGCCGAACCAGCTTCAACCTTGAAAGACCAATCTTTCATGTCGGCTTGGACTTGCGGTTCAGAAAACTTGCGCCCGATGAGGCGCTTGGCGTCGAACACCGTGTTTTCCGGGTTCATCGACGTCTGCGTGCGAAAAAATAAACCCCAATCGTCAGCACGTTCGTTTCACACCACTTCCAACGCCCACTCTATTCGCAATCGCCAACGTATACTTCGCTCGCTGAGCGCAAAGTCAACGAACGCCCGTCCGCCGTCGCGTCGCCCGCCCACGCACCTGGTTCTTCGCCGAATCCCCGATCAAACGCTCGGTATCCGTGAACGCCACGTACGACGGCGTCGTTCGGTTCCCTTGATCATTCGCGATGATTTCAACCCTATTCGCATAAACCTCATTCGTCAGTCCTCCAATCGCGTCCCTTTCGCTTTTCCGTGACGATCGCGATCGATCATCCGTCGACGTCGTCGTCGCGCGCCGCCGCGATCCAGCGCCCAATCATCGCGCGCGCTCCTTTTCGCGCGCACGAGCGATGGATTCTTCCCACACCCCGAACGCGAATGAATCAAATCACACGAAATACTCTCCATCGATTGATTCATTCATCCTTCACGTCCGTCGCTCGCTCGCGCGCGCGATCGCATCCAAACGAATCCATCCATTCGAAAAACGCTTCGCCAATCGTCATCGCGCGATCGCTCCCATCGCTCGCGCCCCGTCGCCCGTCGCGATCGACGCACCGATCGTGTTGCCATACGCCGACGCAGGAATACGTCGTGCCTAAATCGATCCCAATCGCTGGACCGTCCACTTTGCTCATTTCGTTCGCGTGACGCGCGCGTGTGTGTGCCGTGTCGACTCGATCGCGACGCGACGTCGTCGTCGTCGTCCTCGCGATTCGCGCGCGAAGGTTCCGTCGACGACCGTCGAAATGCGTTTTATGTCGGTCATCGATGCGTACAGAGTGCGTTTCGAACGCCGTATACGTCGCGTACGTGCGCACGCCCGCGTCGAAGGTTCCGTCGACGACCGTCGAAATGCGTTTTATGTCGGTCGTCGATGCGTACAGAGCGCGTTTCGAACGCCGTATACGTGCGACGATCGCGACGATCGCGCGCGCGAGAGAGAGAGAGAGAGAGGGGGGGGGGGTAAACGACGACTCACCACTCATCACTCGACAGTCGACCGTCGTCGACGACGTCGTCGACGTCGACGTCGGGCGCTGTCGACGGACGTGTCATGTGACGGTTCGTATCGTCACACGACGTCGTCGTCGACGACGGCGTTTCACGCGCATTCGTCGATCGATCGCGCGATCGCGCGCGCGCGATGAAACAAAAACATCTCGAACACGCGTTGAGCGCGTTGCGCGAGTTCGCATCGCCTCAGTTGCGATACGAGCAATACGTGACGCCCGCGCATTTGGCGTCGGCGATCGCGAACGAAGCGCGCGCTCGCGGGGATGTTGAACATAAATTCGTCATCGACCTCGGGTGCGGGTGCGGGGCGCTCGCCATCGCGTGCGCTCTGTGCGACGCACAGTGCGTTTTAGGCGTTGATGTCGACGTCAACGCACTCGCGATCGCGCGAGAGAACGTGGCGAATTTAGCGTACGATGTGGATGTGGAATTCATTGCGATGGAAGTGCGGCGAGGGTTCGCCCTTCGCGGGGGCGAGAGTTCGCGCGCGAGACGAGCGGATACGGTGGTGATGAATCCTCCGTTCGGGACGCGCGCGAAAGGGATTGATTTAGCGTTCATTCGCGCGGCGTTTGAAATTGCAACCACGGCGGTGTATTCGTTGCATAAGACGAGCACGCGAACGAAAGTGGGGGCGCACGCGCGAGCGCTCGGGGGAACGGGGGAAGTCGTCGCGCGGTTGAGGTATGATTTACCGGCGACGTATGGGCATCATAAAGAAGAGTCGGTGGAGATTGCGGTGGATTTATGGAGATTTGAGCCCCCGATCGGGGGGGTGCGAGCGTTAGACGCGGTCGAAGACGCGTACGACGGAGCGGGCGAGGACGATGACGGCGACGGCGGAAGGGACGACGATGAGATCTCTCGGGATTTCTCGCGAAAGGCGAACGTTTCAGGACGAGGAGCGGCGCGTGGGCGCGCCTATGGGCGAGAAAGCGGTCGAGCGCGGGGCGGCGGCGGCGGCGGACGAGGCAACGGTTGGGGTCGTCGATGACGTCGTTTGTTTGTAATACTAATGTACAATAGCCAATCTAAGAACTCGTGCGTGTATGTTGCGACGGTTTTTTCTGCATGCCGATGGCGATTATTTCTTTACCTATCACGCGCAGGTTCGCCAAGTCTTCTTCGTACCCTTTTGAGTGCGCTTTCCATTCTTCGTAAAGCACGCCACCGGGAACGCCCGCTATTTTCATGAGCATCTTCAGCTCGTTGTACATCATTATCGCTTCTTTAATTTTTTTCACCACGTCGCCGTAGTCTTCACGTACTATGCTATAGTGCAAGAGATTCAAAGTGAGTTTGAAAATTTGATACATCAAATGCATGTATACCGCGTCGACAGGCGAAAACCCAGCAGACATTTCGTAAATGTGCTGCAGAGAGTAGGAGCAAGAGCGCATTGCCAACGACACGCCGACCTCTAGCTCCTCCGGGCAAGGCCTAGGATGAGAGCCGCATATCACGACACCAGTGAGCTGCATTCCTTTGATCACCTCGTGAGTTCCGATCACGCCGGCGATTTTACCGCCATCACCTAAAAGCATCGTATTCGCGACTGATAACATTTTCATCATATCCGCTCTGTCTTTATGCACGTCTTTTTCAACTGATTTACTCACGAGTTCTATCATTCGATAGCATTTTGAAAAATTCAACGCCGTCGCTTCGCGGTCTGCGCCTTTGGGGAATTTTCCCCATATGATTATTTCATCATCGTTCGGATGATATCCCTCGCTCTTGGGATCCCCTTGAATGTACATGATCCCGGCCGTAGGCGCGTCTCCCTTTAGCTGGAACCATGCCGCATCTCTCTTCAAGTCTGGAGCGGCGAGGTACTGTTCATCGGCGTACAATGCGCAATCCTCGCCCAAATCGACGAGCGTTCCGAGATTGTGCCCCAAAGTCGACCGCGTCGCCATTTTCATCGCTCGCTCGCGAGCCGCGTCCGCTCGCGCGGTGTTAGGAAACTTGTCGTACTCGTCAAACTCGTATGTCGCGAGCATGCGTCGCCTCGTGCACTCGCGCGGAACGTATTGCTCGCCGTATGTAATCGTCACCTGCTCCCAGGCGTCGATGTTACGAAGGGCCTTAACGACGAGCGTCTTCCCCACGAACGTCACATCTGCGTTGGGCGTGCTCGAGTGATTGAACATCGATGCCGAAGGGTAGATCCCCAGTCCCAACCGCTGCCCGTCGTCTGTGGCGATTGAAAACGCATTCACCGCCAATCGAGACAACAGCTCGAGCACCATCTTTGTTTCCACCCCTTTCGTCGTTTTCAGCGCTCGCATCTGCGCTTCAATCTCATCCGGTGTAATCCCTGGTCGCATGGCGTCCGCCATGAGCGCCACGATGATCTGCGCCATCGCGGCTGTCTCTTGTGTCCTTTGCAGCGACGCGTTCGACGACGATTTCGATTTCGTCGCCGGCCCTTCGTGCAAGGACATCAACGCCTCGTACCCGCGCGCGTCGTCGCAATCGCACAACTCGTACACTTCACGAGCGAGAGTTCCATTTCTCTCGCAGTCGCGTCGGGCGAGGCACGCCAACGCCAGTCGGGCGCTCGCGCTCGGCGCTCCTTTGCGCTCTTCGAGCTGCGCGGCTCGATCGAACCCGCGGCGCTCAGCAGCCTTTCTCGCCGCGTCATTCGCGTAGCAAACTCCAGAACCGCGCAAGGCGTTCGCACCTAATTCCTCGAACGTCTCGCTGCAGTGCGTGTGCCTCAATTCATCGCGAAGGACCGCGGCGTAGGGGTGCGCGCGGAGGAGCACCTCGCCCGCGCGCGCCGGTTCGCGGAGAATGACAGAGCGTTCGGTCGGGTACGGCGCGGACTCTGACGCGGGGCGCGATGCGACTTTAAGTTTGAGCGACCTGGATGGCATAGACTTCGAGGACGGTCGCGCGACGTCGCGCGTGCGAGAGTGCGGAGTCGCGCGTCGAAGCGCAAGCGTGCGCGTTCAAAGCGATTGAATCGAGAGCGCGACGTCGTATAAAACAGCTACGCGCTCGGTAATGAATTGATGTATGTGTACTGAAGGTTTTTTTTCTGTGGCGGTGGTGCAAATCGTTGCGCGGCGCGTGAGCGCGCGCGTATCGGCCAAAAATAATTAGTTGGCCGTCTCGAACCGCATGCGCTCCATTTGCGCCTCCTTGGGCAACTTCACCTTGTCCGCCAGTCGCAAAAACTTGAGTACGCAGATGACCATCCAAGTCATGTCGATTTGCCACCAACGCAAACCGTGGCGCGCGCTAAATTCAAAAGCGTGGTGGTTGTTGTGCCAACCCTCACCGAACGCCAAAATACCTACGGGCCAGTTGTTACGGGACAAATCCCCGGTGTTGAACTCTTGCGACCCCCAGCAATGGGACACCGAGTTGACGGCCCACGTGATGTGATACACCCACACAGTGCGCACGCAGAAACCCCAAATCAGCCACGGCAGGCCTCCGATGGCGTACAATGCGACCGCCGACGCGGCCACGTGCCACATGTACGTCTTCTCCATGAAGCGGTAAAAAGGTTGCGCCGCGAGCTCTTGCGCGTTGGAGCGGTCGCCGACGCGTTCGATCGTCGCCTCGTTGTCCAACAACCAACCCATGTGCGACCACCAAAAGCCCTCATACGGCGTGTGCGGATCCTTGGGCGTATCGGTGTGTTGATGATGGTGGCGGTGCGACGACGCCCACTCCAACGGGTCGCCCTGCACCGCTAAAGCGCCGCAGTACGCCAGCGCGTATTCCAGCCACTTGGGCGTGCGAAACGACTTGTGCGACAATTGTCTGTGGTAGCTCAGCGTGATCCCCAAGCATCCGGTGATGAAATACATCGCCATAAAACATTTAAACGCGCTCCACGTAAACGTAAACGGTGCGAGCAAGCACCCCAAGTGCATCACGCCGATAAAGCTCGCGTACGTCACATCCGTTTCGATCCACTTCCTCACGAACGCGTTGCGCTTCGGGCTGGCGAGGATATCGCTCAAGAACACCTTATGCGCTGGTTTCACCCCGGCCCACGCCCCTTTCGCCGCCGCCGCGGCCTCGGAATTCACCGCGCCCCACAATTCGCACGCCTTATCCACGCCTTGTCGCCCGAGTCGCTTCCACACCACTTGATCGTCGCTCTCGTCGCCGAGCTCGATCACGCCGGCGTTCGCTCGCGCCGCTCGCGTCGGCGCTCGCGCGCTCGCCCCATGTGTTCGTCTTTTATCTCCGTGTCCTAGTGCGCCAAAACTCACGCGCGCGCGTTCGCCTACGCGTATACCTTCGTCAGTCGTTCATTCGCGTTCGCGTTCGCCAAACGCGCTCGACGCTCTCGCGTCGTCGCTCGCCGGACGCGACCCTCGTTTCGCGCGCGACCCGCGAACCCGCGCGCGTCTTTTCGCTCGCGTCTCCATTCGCCCCGCGCGCGCGTTTTCATTTCGCACGCGAAGCACAGTGAGACAAACTTCATCGTCGCGTCGTCGCGCACGCGTGCGAGACGTACGTCGAGAAGCGATGTCCAACGTCGTCGAGCGCGCGAGCGTCATGATGTGTCTGGCATTGCACCGCGCGACGTCGACGGGACCTTATCGCGTTCGATGGTCGTCGATGAGGGTTTAGGTGTCGACGGGTGGTCTCGGGTGAGCGGTCGGTCGGTCGTATACTGCACGCGTGCGAGCGCGATGATGTTCACATGAGAGGAGAGGAGAACGTCCACGGGACCGCGGTCGCGTTCGGTGGTCGTCGATGAGGGTTTATGTTTGTGGTCGTGGTCTCGGGTGAGCGGTCGGTCGGTCGTATACTGCACGCGTGCGAGCGGGATGATGTGAACATGAGAGGAGAACGTCCACGGGACCACGGTCGGGGATGTCGGGGATGACGATGGCGAGGGTTTATGTTTTGGGCGCGATTCGGTCTCTGGTGGTCGGTCGTTTGTCGTACTGTATGCGTCATAGAGCGATCTTGTGGTGGTGAAAATGTCCGTGACGACGACGGCGTCGCGGGCGATGTCGCGCGAGCGCGGAGCGACGGGCGAGGGCGAGGGCGACCGGCGCGAGCGACGGCGTGATGTGGATGAACAACGCGACTAGGAGAGAATAGAAATGACGCGGCTAATACGAATGCGATCACGTCGTCGTCTCGCCTTTGCCCTCGCGCGCGGGTTTGGGGATGTTTTTGAGATAGACTTGGCAATAGAGCGAGCCGAAGACGAGGGCGGTGCCGAACCACTGCGCGGGCGTGAGCGGGTGGAGGAATAAAACACACGAGAGGAGAATGGAAAGCAACTGGCGGGTGGTCATGATCGTGGCGAACAACAGGGCACCGAATTCTCGAATCGTGTACAGGATGCACAGCTGACCGAACATGGCGGATAGGGAGAGGATGAGGACGTCCTGGAGCACCGCAGGGTGTCGAGCGATGAAATCTAACGCCTTGCCGAGTTCCGCGGAGGACACCAACCATAACAGTGACACCGAGGCCGAGCACGCGTTGACCCACAGCATCTGATTATATGTTTCCATTTGGTACCCTTTGAATAGCTTATCTTGAAATGTTGACGTGAATCCATCAAAGCCCAAGTATCCGAGCATCAACGCCGCGCCTTTGGCGCTCGTCAACGACCCGCTCGCCGCGTGTTTATGCGACACGCTCCCATAAAGGGCAAATATCGTGCATCCCGCCGTCACGCACGTCGCTATTAAATAATCGCTCCAATTATACCGTCGCTGATTGATGAAGAATCCCCATATCATCACAGGAATCATCTTCGCGCACTTGCCCAGCGTCTGCACCGGGAACGAAACGTACCGCAACGCTTCGTATTGGCACGTCGTCGCCACGACGTTCGACCCACTCACGACGGCGTACTTGTACAGCGGTGCGACTGGTTTCACCGCCCCGCGCGTGTACGTCAGGATCATCGCCGCCAAAGCGGCGGATAAGATTCTGTTACTCAGCACGAGGAACACGCTGTACTTGAAGTACTCCTCCGCCATGCCGTACGGTCGAGTCATGATGCGCTCCTGAAGGATGCCGTAAACGATGAGCGAACCAACGACACCGACGACGCACGCGGCGATGCGCACCGCCGGGGAGTGCTTGGCGAGCGATGACATGGCGGCGAGCGAGCGCGGCGACGAGTGAAGCGACGCTCCCAGAAAGGCGACGAAGGAACCGGCGTTGATGACTCAATGAAGACGTCTAATACCGCGCATCGCGCGAGCGCTCGTTCGCGTTCGATGAGTGCCACTCTGCATTTCGGTGTAACGCGCATTGGCGTCGCTCACGACGAGTTTGCTGGGTTGGAACACGCGCGAAAACGCTGATGGACATTTGGGTTGGGCGACGACGCCGCGAGCGCGCGGACGTCGACGGTTTCAGCGTAAAGTAATCGCATGCCGCGAACGGGCGTTGCCTGAACATTTGACTAACCAAGCTTTCGCAATCAGCGCCGGGGATTCCTCGTCGGATTCCTCCGTCAATGATCGACGCGCCGAAGCGCCCGCGGCTTCGGCGAGAACTTTCGGCGCCGGCGTCGTCGGCTGCGATAAAGATATCTCCGGAAGCGTGGAAATCACGTTCTCGACAGCGCGTGCTCGCACGAATTCACTGTGTTCATGACGCCCAAAAAACGCGCGGTCACCCGCGTTGGCGTGCGACAACACGTGCAAACCGTCGTTCATCGCGAACGGCGTCGTCCGTCGAATCCTCCGTCGAAGCGCTCGTCGTTTCCCGTGGACCTCAATCGCGCGTGCATTCTCGCGATCACCGTCTCGCGATCGCGTGATCACCAAACGTCCATCGTCAATCGTTCTGAACGCTCCAAATCGCACGCGCATTCGTCAATGCGCGCTATGACACGCTCGATTCGCCGCCGGACGTCGCGCTCGCGTCTCGCGGCGAGCTCGCGGCGCCCGCGCGCGCGCTGACCATCGCGCCATTCTCGTCCTCGTTCGCCGCTCTCGATTTGAATTCGTCGCATTCCCCAATCGCTCACAGACGTCAAAGCGAAGGAGGAAGAGATGAGGGTCGATCGCTCGCGACGACGCGCGCTCGCGTGTGCGGCTCGAGCTCGCGCGAGTCTCCCCAGATGACTCTCATCCCGCCCTATCGCGATCGCCGTCGCGCAAAGGGAAATAGAAACACAGAAATCAAATCACAAGTCAAGAAACGCGCATCGCGCGACCGAAGCGGGCGAATGGGGAATGCGTGAGTTAGGACGGTCGCGCGCGCGAGAACACCATCCCGACGCTTCGCGTCGTCTCCTTCCCTCGCGGGGTGTCGATCTCCACCGAATGGCTCGCGATCGCGCGCATGACGTCATCGAACGATTTCCCATCGCACTCGTAGTACGCCAACGCGTTTCGCTTCTTAGGCGGGTTCAACCACGTGGTGACGTCCACCGGAGCGCTCACGGAGAAGACGGCGGTGGTGAGGCGCAAGACGTCCCCTGGGGCGACGCCCGCGTTGGACGCGGCGCCGCCGCGCGTGACTTCGTCGACGACGATTTCGGTTTTGATTCCGTTCGTTCGCGTGACGAAGACGATCCCGAGTGGTCGCGTGCAGGAGACGACGACGGCGTCGGCGTCGGATGGAAAGGCGAGCGACACGCGAGCGGGCGAGCTCCCGCCGAGGTCAATCGCGAACGCGCGAGCGACGCCGCGAGGGGTGATTTCGTCCGAACCCACGCGAGAGATGAGGGCGCGCGAGCGCGTGCGCGAGCGCGGTGGCGCCGCGTGAGGGGTGGACGGGGAGACCGGGGAAAAGGCGAGCGCGAGCGACATCGGCGCGTCGCGGTGTGCGGGGCGAATCGAGCGAGACTAATCTTGTTTATGCACGCCTCCACGCACGCGTGTGTCGTGGAGGGAATGAGAGAATGTAAACTAGCGCGCGCTCTCGCGGAGGGCGGCGTCGCGGATGAACTTGGCGACGCGAGAGCGCACGTCGGCGACGACGATGGGCTTTTGCGACTCGTTCCAATCTTGCTGCTCCTTCGTGAGCGCGGCGAGGGACCAGCGCGCGATGAGCCGATCGTAGTTTGCCCCGGGGATGTGCGATGGGTTCTTGGGATCGCGCAAATCCTCGACTTCCATGGTGACGAAGGCGGTGACGGCATCAGAGAAGAGCTCGCCGAGCGGGTCATCGAATCGCGCCGGTAGCGGAGCGCTCAAGAGCGGTTTGCTCACACGCGGCGGCGCGGGGACGTTCCGAAGTTGATCATTGCGCTCGCGTTTCATCCCGCGATCGACTTCGTACGGCGCCGGGGGCAAAGGCGGTTGAGGCGCCGCCGGAGCGTTCCATCCCGCGCCGCCGTGCGGTGGGCCGCTCGGATGCGGTGGGTACCCACCGGGCTGTTGCGGTCGCATCGCTTGCGCCAAGCTCGACTGCGGATGAGCGCTGGAGTTGAATGCGTTTGTGGCGGGAGCGGCACTGCTCCCGCCCCCGCCCCGACCCATGGCGCTACCGGGCGGGGCGCTACCGCCGAAACCGCCGCGTCCGCCCGCCAACGCGCTTCCTCGAGGTACGCTACCGTTGAAACCACCGCCACCGCCGAAGGAGGCGTAGCGATTCAACGAGCTCATGGAGCCGCTATTCGCACCCCACCCACTTCCGGGAGATTCAGAACTCGGCGCGTTGCTCCGAACGACTTGCTGCTGCGGACGCTCGGGCATCGGGCCCATGACGCCTTCGGGAATGTACTTGAACTCAAACTCTCGCGCCAACTTCATCA
>Ga0222712_10002942_pt1 | contig 19030 bp, 21 predicted proteins | sample C33_657DmetaG_FD_165043 | JGI IMG/M metagenome (GOLD analysis project Ga0222712, IMG submission 165043) | Estuarine water microbial communities from San Francisco Bay, California, United States - C33_657D | ecosystem: Environmental > Aquatic > Marine > Unclassified | place: USA: California... | reverse complement strand
GAACATGACCTGGGTTCCATTGGATTCCGTAGTGGATAATTCTTTGTGTTCCTTGACCAGTTCGCCACGCTTGAATTCAGCGGTTTTTTCCTTTCCATCCCTGAAGGCGGTAACCTTAAAATATTCACTCAGGGCGTTGACGGCCTTGGTACCCACACCATTCAATCCCACACTTTTCTGGAATACCTTGCTATCATATTTGGCACCAGTATTGATCTTGCTGACCACATCCACAAGCTTTCCCAAGGGAATTCCACGGCCATAATCCCTGATGGTCACCTCTCGGCTGTTCAAGACAAGTTCAATATGCTTGCCATAACCCATCATGTGCTCGTCGATGCAATTGTCCATCACCTCTTTGAGCAGCACATAAATGCCATCATCCTGACTGCTTCCATCACCCAGCTTTCCTATGTACATTCCTGGACGAAGGCGTATATGCTCTTTCCAGTCAAGGCTTCTGATGGAATCTTCGTTGTATTCAAATATTTCGGTTTCCTTCTGCTTAGACATGCTGCTTCACTTGTTTAATTGTAAAACCTACCCATTAGCCCATTTCACATGGCTATCAAAGATAATTGAATGGGTACTCCCCTCTTGGCGGAGGTTATCAACGGGATGTGCATAAATTATGCCAATTACCGATCAGCATAGCCTAAAATGGATCAGTTCATGCGTTTTTTCATGGTACTCACCTGCTCTTGCAGGTTGGTAACCAGATTGGCCAGTTGACCCACATCCCATCGCTGTTGCTGTGCCACTTTCGTAATCACCATTTGTGCCTGCCACATTTCCAGAATGTCCTCCGCATTGACACTGTAGGGTTGGTAGGATGGATTGTCACTGACCAGCGTTACCTTGCTTTTGGCCTTAGGGTTTCGGGACAGGCGTTTGTATACAATTCCCTCGTTCCTGCTGACCACGATGCAAGCGGCATCCTGCTTCAGATCATCCAGGGATTCCACCTTCTGACCCACAATGATGGAGCCTGTAGGGGTTGGCAACATGCTGTCTCCAATGATTTCGAATGCCCTGTATTGACCACTTCCCAACATGGGCAAGGTGAATGTATTCAGTTCATCAATGAACTCTTCATCTGCGTATCCTGCCAAATATCCTGCGGCAGCTTTCATGGGAACGAAATGAATCTGGTTGCTTTCAGCGCCTAGTTTCTGTTGCCTTCTTCTGGATAGATAGCTAACGTTGGACTCGCTGAGGTCTCTGCGCAGCAGCTCATCGAGACTGATGCCGAATTGGTCGCTGACAATTTCCAACACATCAATCCGGGGCTCAGCCCTTTCTTCTTCATAAGCACCTAGAAGAGAACGCTTGATTTGAAGTTTGCCTGCAAATTCTTCCTGGGTAAGCCCCTTCAACTTGCGCAGATACTTGAGATTTTGGCCTGCATATGACTGTGACATACTAATGAATTTGGGGCAATATACTAAATTATTTAGTTTTCAAAGTATTTTTTGCTAAATTTTTATTCATAAAGAATGATTCGCCTTCCAAATAGGAACTGAAATAAGTGCTAATTTTAGTTATTATTAAAGGGATGAAAAAGAAAAGCAGCGCAAAAAAGACCAAAAAAGTACCGGTAATCTTGATTACCAACGATGATAGCCTCACAGCACCCGGCATCAGGCACCTGATTGAAGCGGTGAAAGACCTTGGAAGGGTTGTTGTCGTGGCGCCAGACAAACCACAATCAGGAATGGGACATGCCATCACCATTGGTTTTCCCCTGAGGTTACACAAGGTTCATTTGATGGATGGCGTTGAATCATGGTCTTGCAGCGGGACCCCCGTTGATTGTGTAAAGCTGGCCGTAGACAAAATCCTTCACCAGAAACCAGACATATGCCTCAGCGGCATCAACCATGGCGCGAACCATTCCATCAATGTGATTTATTCCGGAACCATGAGTGCGGCCATAGAAGCATCGATTGAAAACATTCCTTCCATTGGATTCTCCCTCATGGATTACAGCCTGGAAGCGGATTTCACCGCTGCTAAAAAATATGCAAGGCTGATCGTGGAGAAGGTACTGTCAAAAAAAGCAGACAAGCACCTTTGCCTCAATGTCAATATTCCCAAAGGTGATGTGGAACTGATCAAGGGTGTCAAGGTATGCAGACAGGCCTATGCAAAATATGAAGAGGATTTTGAAGAAAGGAAAGACCCTTCCGGTAAAAAATATTACTGGCTCACCGGTATATTCCAAAACCTCGAAAAAAGCAAGGATACAGACGTTTGGGCGCTGGAAAACAATTTTGTGAGTGTGGTTCCTGTTCAATATGACCTGACCAACCATTTGCTCAAAAACAAACTTGAAAAAGAATACACATGGAAATCCTGAAAAAAGACAATTTTGTCTATGGCACTTTTCTTGGACTGATTGTTCCTGTATTCAGTTTTTATGGATATTATCTCTGGAAATTCAGCCTCTACCCTTTCAGTGATTTTATCAATGCATTGCAGGGCAATAAACAACTGGTCACTGCGCTCACGATTCCCTGCCTGCTGTTAAACATTGTGCTGTTTACCATTCACATCAATGGACAAAGGGATAAAACTGCAAAAGGAATCTTTACGGTCACCTTGATCTATGCTGTATCAGCATTGCTTTTCAAGTTTTTCAGCTGACCGCATAACACCTCAACCCCATGAAATATTACATAATAGCGGGTGAGGCCTCCGGAGACTTGCATGCAAGCAGGTTGATCAGGGCCATCATGCAAAATGACAGCCAGGCAGATTTTCGTGCATGGGGTGGAGACCTGATGCAAAAAGAAGGTGCAACAATTGTCAAACATTACCGAGACCTAGCATTCATGGGGTTTGCAGAAGTGATCAGCAACCTGTCCACGATTTTAGGTAACATGCGTTTTTGCAAAAGCGATATCCTTCAATACCAACCCGATCTTGTCATTTTCGTTGATTATCCCGGCTTCAATATTCCGATGGCAACATTCGTCAAAGGAAAAGGATTCAAAACAGCCTATTATATCTCCCCCCAGGTTTGGGCATGGAAAGAAAACAGGGTGAAGGTTTTGAGGAAAGTGGTAGACAAGATGATGGTTATCCTGCCTTTTGAAAAAAACTTTTACCAGCGCTGGAGTTACCCTGTTGATTATGTTGGGCATCCGCTGATAGAGATCATTGAGGATTATAAAGATACAAGTGACCCTGCTGCTACAAAAAATAACCTGCACATCGAGGAAGGAAAAAAGATTATTGCCCTGCTACCCGGCTCCAGAAAACAAGAGATCCTGAAGAAACTCCCCATCATGTTGGAGGCCGCTACCAGGTTTCCTCAGCATGTTTTTGTAGTAGGCCAGGCACCAGGCATAGCAGATGAAATGATCTCTCAATTCACCAACGCATTTGAAAACATAAAGGTCTTGAAGGGTAATACTTATGGGCTCTTGTCCATAGCAGATGCAGCACTGGTTACATCCGGAACTGCAACGCTTGAAACAGCATTGTTCGGTGTTCCGGAAGTGGTATGCTATCTGGGATCGCCGATTTCTTATGCCATTGCCAAACGAATCATCAAAATAAAATACATCTCGTTGGTCAACCTGATCATGGACAAGCAGGTGGTTGAAGAGCTGATCCAGGATAATCTTACTGCAGACAATATCGCTGTTTCACTAGCGCGTATACTTTCAGATTCCATGGCCATCAAAGAAATCAGAGAGGATTATTTCCAACTCAACCAATTGCTGAAAGCAGGAGGCAAAGCATCGGAGAAAGCTGCATCCATCATTCATTCAATGATGAAATAGCAAAATCCAGGACTTATTTTTTGATGAACAACTTGACAATCATGACAATGATGGCAAATACAAATAACAAGAGGGAAATCCTATTGATGCCATGCATGTACTTGACCCATTGGGAGTTGGGCGTATTGGGATCTTTTTTCCGGAGATAGAGATAGGTGGCAATTTGCTTGAGTACGCTCATGTGATTGTTATTGATTCAAGATTAAGTAGAATAACACGCAATTGATGATTTTGTTAAAGGGAAAGCAAGCTACATCCGCGGATGTCTGCATTGTCGATCCGACCCAGGATCTCAAAACTTCCATTGACGGTAAACCGGCCAAGGTCATCGGTTGCAATGAAAGAAATACTGTCTTCATTGGCCAGGTCAATGATATTGATGGCCCCTGTCTTACCGTGGTTTTCATGTGATTCCCAAACCTCAAATGGATCGTCCGGAGACCTCAACAAAACCTTCATTGTTGAGGAAGGCCTGAAAATACCTTCTCCTGTTGAATAGGCCTGAGATTGCAATTCGGTCATTCCGTATTCTGCGTGTATGCTTTCCACCCCAAGATTTGTTTTCAGAAACGCATGCAATTCTGCTCTTGTGAGTTCTTTCTTACGACCTTTCATCCCTCCCGTTTCCATTACAATCGTATGCCGGAGTTTCATGGGATATTCTTCCGCAAAATCAATCAGGGCATAGGTTACACCCAACAACACAACGGTTTGGCACTGGCTTTCCAATTGCGACAGTACCGAGTGAAGCGCTGCTTTGTCATACAGGAAAAAACCTCCCAATGGGTGTTGGCTCAATTTGATAAAATGATCAGCCATAGCCACCAAAGAAGAGTTCCCCCTTTCCAAGTAAGAAGGCAACAAGGCAAGAAAACAATATCCGGAAGGGTCTCCATAAACCTCTCTGAAATTGTTTTCAGCATTGGTCAAATAAGTAGAAATATCCTTGATATAATGCCTGCTGTTGATGCTTCCTGTTGTGCCACTGCTCTCAAAAATGAATGTTTCCGCAAATTCTCCAGACTTGAGCACATGTGATTTGAAAAATGAAATGGGAAGAAATGGGATTTCCCGAATGGCTTTGACCTTCGCTTCATCAACCTTCAAATGACCGAGATATGCAGCATAGACAGGGTTTTGGATGGCTTGCCGCCTAAAAATAGCCATGGCGAGGCCTGAAAAATCCTCGTTCACTCCAAGGGTTAAATGTTCTGTAAAATGAGCCTGTCCGAATAGGTTTTTCAACTTGAATCGGTTAATTTTGAAACACAACAAAGGTACATGACAAAACAGTTCATCGCGTTACTCCTCGTGCTGTTTATAATGGCTTGCGGGAAAGAGACCTTCCAGTCGAAACCTTCATTGACCATCAAAAGCATCAGTTCCTCACTCGTTCCTCCTGGAAGTGATCTTTTGATCAACATGAGACTGACAGACAAAGAAGGGGATTTTGTTGATACCATTTGGGTTAAAAAAACAACCACCCGTTGCACACAAAGCAATTTTGTTGATTCTTTCTTATACCGCATCCCTGCCGAGACGCCCAGAACAAGAAATTTTGATGGTGAGCTGTTGGTGACCTTTACCTATGCCATCGAACTGCAGCCCAGGTGCAACAGAAATGACACGGCGACTTTCAGCTTCTGGATGAAAGACAAAAAAGGCAACAGAAGCGATACAGCAAAAACACAGTCCATCATCATCCGCAGATGACAGGTACTACAAATAAATAATCCATCATGGCAAAAGCTAGCAAAGGAAAATCCAAGAAAATACTTTCAGAGGCATCCTACAAATTTCTCAAAAAATATATCGATACCCCATCTCCTACTGGTTTTGAAACTGGAGGCCAGAAACTCTGGATGGATTATATCAAGCCCCATGTGGATGAGATCTTCACGGATCCTTATGGATCTGTTGCAGGCATCATCAACCCTACAGAGAAGTTCAAAGTAGTGATTGAAGCACATGCTGATGAGATCAGCTGGTTTGTCAACTACATTTCTGATGCAGGTCTGATTTATGTAAAAAGAAATGGTGGCGTTGACCACCAGATCGCACCCGCCAAAAGGGTTTTGATCCATGGAAAAAAAGGAGCTGTAAAAGCTGTTTTTGGATGGCCTGCTATTCATACCCGCATTGGTGGCGGAGAGCGAAAAGACCCTCAGCCATCGGTTGAAAATCTCTTCCTTGACTGCGGAGCGAAGAATAAAAAAGAGGTGGAAGCACTGGGTATCCACATTGGGGCAGTGGCCACTTACGAAGAGGGTTACGATGAACTGGCTTATGATTATATCATCGGAAGAGCCCTCGACAACAGGGTTGGCGGCTTCATGATCGCAGAAGTGGCGCGCTTGCTCAAAGAAAACAAAAAGAAACTCCCCTATGCGCTTTATGTGGTTAATGCTGTGCAGGAAGAAATTGGACTGCGTGGAGCTGAAATGATTGCACGGAGGATAAAGCCTGATGTAGCCATCATTACAGATGTCACCCACGATACCACCACCCCCATGATCAACAAGATCATTGAGGGAGATGTGGCTTGTGGCAAGGGACCATCACTGGCTTTCGGACCTGCCGTACACAACAAGTTGCTTTCGCTGGTGGAAGATGTTGCCGAGAAAAAAGATATCCCTGTTCAAATGAGAACAGTGAGTAGAAGCACAGGAACCGATACAGATTCATTTGCCTACGCCAACGATGGATGCCCGTCAGTATTGATTTCCATCCCATTGAGGTACATGCATACAACGGTTGAAATGATCCACAAGGATGATATTGAACATACCATTCAACTCATGTATGAAACCCTCTTGGCACTGACACCAAAAACAAAGCTGAGTTATTTTTAGTTCTCTGCAGGGTTTAGTTTAAAAGAGAAGCTGATTTGATGGTGTGAAAGCGAAGACTGGTAATGTGTTCTTGCATAATAGCACCTGAGCCTTTGCAAATGCAGGTTGAACCCATAACTGAAGCCCGTAAGCCCACTGGCAATGTTCTGTATGCGCAGCTCCCTTCTCCTTAACACGTTGTATCCGCCTGTAAGCACAATTTTCTCGCCCACCAGTATATCAGCGCCAAGGACAAGGTGACTGAAAACTTTTGTTCCGAAACTGGCCTTGGGCTGGCTACCAAAATTGGTTTCATTGAAAAGGGTATCGTTGTAGAGCAGATCAAACTGGTGCATCCGCTGGCCAGTAAAAGAAAAACGGATGGGGGCCTTTTCCAGCTGTTTGGTCATCCCAATGACCAGATCAAACGGAAGATCTTCCTTGCGATTGGCATATGATTTTATTTGAACCCCCATGTTTTTGGCGGCAAAACCAAACTGGATCATGCGTTCCTCATCGTAATAATTCAAGCCCGCATCCAAAGCCAGGCCCTGACTTGCATAGGCACCATACCTTGAGTTGATCAGTTTAAGCGTTGCCCCATAATGCCATTTATTGTTGTATTTCCTGGAAATGGTGAGTCCAAGCATCTGATCATAGGCCCGAAACGTTCCCAGAATATTTCCTGAAGCATCTGTCTCTGGCTGCTCTCCATACCCAAGATGGGTTATACCCAGCGCCAGAGTTGTAGCTGTTTTTTCAAGGTGATAGGCTCCTGCGGCATAAAGCCCGGTAATCGTAGGCGCCAATGCAGTGAAATTGGCAGAAATTATTGAATGATGACCTTTCCGCAACAGGGAAGGATTTTCACTGAGCATCCCTAGCTCAGCACCAAAATGCGATACATTGCGTCCACCCAAAGCTCCTGCCTGAGGGTGCAACTGGAGCCTCAAAAAGTTGAAGGCAGATGAGCCACCCAGGGTCTGAGAACTAGCCCCTGTAAAGACAAGTACCCATAGACCCATCAATGTCAGCCGAAAAACCATGACCGAAATTAATCATCGGTTTCCACAAATGAAAATCCCCCATGAAAATGGGGGAAGTTCTTTAACCCTTAAAACAACCAACATAAGAGCGTAATGCCCTTAATCGGGTAAATAACACATTTGATTTAAAAAATGTTTAGAGAATTTAAAAAAACTTAAACCAGGGCCAATTCCAGTACCTGCTGCATGGTCTTGACATAATGAAATTTCATCCCTTTGATGAATTCTGCATTGATTTCATTTACGTCTTTCTCGTTTTGCCAGCATAGTATGATCTCTTTCAGACCCGCCCTTTTTGCAGCCAGTACCTTTTCCTTGATGCCCCCAACAGGCAACACCTGACCACGCAAGGTTATTTCGCCGGTCATGGCCAAATATGGTTTGACCCTTCTACCGGTAAAGGCAGATGCCAGGGCTGACAGCATGGTAATCCCTGCACTGGGACCATCCTTGGGTACAGCACCCTCAGGAACATGAATATGAATGTTCTTCTTTTTGAAAAGCTCAGGGTCAATACCATTTTTCTTGGCATTGGCATGCAAATATGTGAATGCAGTATGCGCACTTTCTTTCATCACGTTACCCAAATTTCCAGTGAGCTGAAGATCTCCTTTCCCGTCACTGATGGTCGATTCAATGAAGAGGATGTCCCCACCAACGTAAGTCCAGGCAAGGCCTACAGCAACGCCTGGCATGTTGACCGTCTTATATAGATCATTGCTGTACCTGGGCTTGCCAAGAATTCTTGTAATATCGTTCAAGGTAAGCACAGCCTTCATTTTACCTTTGATGGCAACATCTTTTGCAAGGCTTCTCATGATGCTGGCCAACTGCCGATCCAGCTCCCTCACACCGCTTTCCCGGGTAAAGTTTTCAATGATATAGGTCATTACTGCTGTACTCACCTTGAGGTTGTACTCCTTCAGGCCATGCAATTCCTTTTGCTTGGGTAACAAGTGGGTCTGGGCAATCTTCTCCTTTTCCTCTACTGCGTAGCCAGAGAGATCGATGATTTCCAGCCTGTCGCGCAATGCTGGCTGAATGCTCTGAATGTCGTTGGCAGTTGCTATAAACAAAACCTTGCTGAGATCATATTCCAGCTCAAGGTAATTATCGTAAAAACTGTTGTTTTGCTCCGGATCCAGTACTTCAAGCAAAGCAGAAGAGGGATCTCCCCGATGGTCCTTACCGACCTTGTCAATTTCGTCCAGAATCATTACAGGATTGGATGATTTTACTTTTCTGATGGACTGTAAAATTCTTCCTGGCATTGCGCCGATATATGTTTTTCGGTGTCCCCTGATTTCGCTTTCATCGTGAAGTCCACCCAAACTGAACCTGACATATTTTCTCCCAATTGCACTGGCAATGCTTTTGCCCAAAGATGTTTTTCCGATACCCGGAGGACCAACAAAACAAAGTATAGGGCTCTTCATGTCTCCCTTCAACTTGAGCACGGCCAGGTACTCCAATATTCTTTCCTTGATCTTGTGCATGCCATAATGGTCCTTGTCCAGCACCTTTTTGGCCTTTTTAAGGTCATAGCTGTCTTCGGTATAATCCTCCCAAGGCAGATCCAGCATGAGGTCTACGTGGTTGTAAACAGTAGAGTAATCAGGTGTACTCGAGTGCATCCTTTCCAGCTTCTCAATTTCCTTTTGGAAAAGTTCTTTTGCAGCAGGCGTCCATTTTTTCAACTCTGCTTTTTTCTTCATCTCCTGGATCTCACGGTCATTAGAGTCTCCGCCCAGTTCTTCCTTGATGCTTTTCAATTGTTGTTGCAGAAAATAATCCCTTTGCTGCTTGTCCAGTTCGGTCTTGGTTTTGGTGGTGACCTTGTTTTTCAACTCCACAAATTGCAGCTCTTTCTGTAAAAGATTCAAGAGCATTTCTGCTCGTTGGCGCACATCACTCAATTCCAGCAACTGTTGCTTTTCTGAAAGATCGCAATTCAGGTTGCTGCCTACAAAATGAATCAGGAACGAAGGATTTTCTATATTCCTTAGAATCATAGAAGCCTCAGTCGGGATATTGGGAGAGAGCTGAATGATCTGCCCCGCCAGATCTTTGATGGAGGCAACAGAAGCATCGAATGACTGATCATCCTTGATTACTTCCTCTTCAATTACGGCAACCTCACCTTTAAAATAAGGGTCTTCGGCAGTAACCTTGAGCAAGGAAAATCTTTTTTTACCCTGCAAAATAGCCGTCGTTCCCCCGTCCGGCATCTTGATGAGCTTGATGATTTTGGCCACTGTGCCAACAGTCACAAGATCTCCGATTCCCGGATCTTCAATATTGCTGTCTTTTTGGGAGAGCACTCCTACCAATTTGTCAGTCTTGTAAGACTCTGCAATGGCTTTGATGGACTTATCCCTTCCTACGGTAATGGGTATTACAACGCCCGGAAAAAGGACGGTATTCCTGAGTGGCAACAAAGGCAATTCCTTTGGAATCAGCGTATCATCGGTACCATCCCCCTCATTTTCGTTAAAAGGTATGATGGGCATGAAGTCAACTTCATCCTCCTGTTGTAAAAAATTCATTTTAAGTTCCATCCTTGCTCGTTTAAGACAATATGACATATTCACCAACCCAAAAAATGGTTTATGGGGTTACCCAGTATATATCCCAACTTTGATGCCAACAAAAAATCCCGGCCAATGACCGGGATTCGATGAGGGATAATTTTTTAAAATGCCAGGGAAACACCCAATTGATAGGATGTGCTTTTCCATTTGTCCTGGTCGCTAAGATCATTAATATTGCTCAATCCTGCGAGATAACGGCCATAAAACTTCAACTTAAACATGTTGAATTGAACCCCGCCAACCATTGAAAGGTCCCCATTTTTGAATGCATTTCCTGCGTTGGCTGTAGCTGTTTGTGTTTTGTCTACCAGGATGCCAAACTGAGGACCAGCCTGAAGGGTTATCAATTTTGTGGGCCTTATGTTCAATAGAACAGGAATGGACAAATATGTCAACTCTATGCTGGTGAGCGAACCCAATGAGGGCTGATAGATGGATGAAATTGTTGTGGCCCTTGTGAGGTTGGTTTGACTCCACAATGCTTCAGGTTGGATGCCAAGATATTTCGAGAACATGATTTCAGAAAAAACTCCTGCATGGTACCCATAGTTGAATCCGTCCTTGAATTGAAGCCCGGATACATCAGTGATATTGGAACCCAGCTTAACCCCAATTTTAAATCCTTGCGCGTTTACTCCGATGGTAAAAATGCTTAAGCAAAGGATCATCATAATTTTTTTCATACGATCAATTTTTGTTGATGAAATGATTTCTTTGCATGAAAGTAATCCGATGCAATGGTAAATCCAATCCAAAGATTGTAAATAAATACTAAAATGTCAACCCGGTGCTTAAATTGAAGATATGAGCAGTTCTGTTGGATATGGAGCTATCAAAATAATAGGCGAAAAAATACCCTGCAGAAATGGAGAAAGCTTTTCTGTACCATGAAAAATTGGTTGAAAAAGCGGCGGTTTGTAGTGTAAAACTTGAAACATCAGTGCTTGATACATTGTAGAGCTTTCTGATTCTTTCAAGCTCAATCTCTCTCAATTTTGTACCCAGTACCGTAGACCTTGATACGGTAGAATAGCTTTGCATCCCGCCAATTAGGCTGAGCTGAGGTACAATCAGCAGCATGTCTTTTTTACCAAACACTTCACTGAATGAAAAGGAATGTGAAATGGATGCAGTAACAGAGAGATCATTGAGCATTACATTGGAAGTGTCTTTTATCCAATAATAATTTCCATTCAATCTAATGGGGATGGTTGACACATCCTGGTACTGTCCTTCCGCCCAACCCAAGGCCAGTGAAGGCCTTAGCCATGATTTTCTATGTAGTACATAGGCATACACCTCATGGTCATAAGGTGTTACGGCTGTACTGAGTTGCTCATTTTTGTTGTAATAGGTATAAGAGACACCAAACATGGATTTTTCACCAATATGATCATAAGATGGGCTGAGGGCCATTTGGTAGAGTGATGGCGTTGCGTCAATTCCCCTCACATATCCTGTGGCAGAAAATCCAAGGCCTGATTTGTGGATATAGGAAACAGATGGAAGAATGGCAATAACAGCTGCATTGGACTGTTGAGAATTGAAGGCATTGTTCTTTGTACTGAAAAGCCTGTTGCTGGCTGAGATGTTGATGGAGAAAAAACTTTGGTTGCGCCCTGCTGAATCAAGCATGCTCCTCAACTCATTGAGGAGGCTATCATTTTTCATCGAAGACAATTCAGCCCTCAATGCAAGGGTATCCAACCCCTGATCCTGTGCGCCCAAAAAATTTGAGGCCAAGACACACAAAAAAGAAAAAAAGACTTGCTTGAAAGCATGTTGCATGAATACAAAATTAGTAAACTAAGTTACCAATTGAGCATAAAACAAGTGTTAGGAAAATTTGAAACCCTTTGTTAAATATTAGGCCAGCTCAATCAATGTTATTTCAGGCAAGATACCAACCCGACCTGGGTACCCCAGAAAACCAAATCCACGGTTTACGTATAGTTTTTGTTTGCTGTTCCGGTAAACACCTGCCCAATGTTTGTACATGTACTGAACAGGGCTCCACCTGAATCCCGGAATTTCCAACCCAAATTGCATTCCATGGGTATGTCCTGAAAACATGAGATCAATGTCCTTATAGTCTTTGCAAACCTGTGCTTCCCAATGACTTGGATCGTGGCTCAGCAGTATCTTGAACGGATGAGCTCCTGTTCCCTCATACGCTTTTTGAAGGTCTCCATATCGGCTGAAATTACCCTTTGCACCCCAATTCTCAATCCCTATCAGGGCAATGGTCTGCCCATCTTTTTCAATGGTGACATTTTCATTGAGCAACAGGCGCCATCCCATTTCACCATGTATTTCCTTGAGGCGATTGAGATTGGCTTCTTTTGCATTTTTGCTGGGCCATTTGACATAGTCGCCATAGTCATGATTGCCGAGGATGCTGAAAACACCCATGGGTGCTTTTATGTTTGAAAAAACATCAATGAACCCATCCATTTCAGTGGCCACATTGTTTACAAGGTCTCCTGTAAAGAATACAAGGTCGGGTTCATGCTCCATCAACTTGCGGACGCCTTTCTCAACAGCCATTTTATCCTCAAGACTTCCTGAATGTATATCTGATATTTGTATGATTTTCAGACCTTTAAAAGCTGAAGGGAGATTTTCAAATTTTAATTTCACCTTTTCAACCCTGTACTTGTATTTGTTTCCAAATCCATACAGCAGGGTTCCAAAAAGACCACCACCTACCCCAATGCCAAGCCAAGACAGAAATACCGACCTGGTGATACCCTCCGTGTTTGAAGCCGATCCATTGAACGCTGAAATCGCTTTGCCTCCTCCCCACTGAAAAATCCTGCGGACATCATCCAGCAAAAAAAACAAGGTGGCCACTATTTTTGCTATAAAGAACCCAATCACAATGGGAAAAACCAAACTCCTCACCAATTGAGGGAGCTTTTCAAATCCAATGAAAGAGATGGTGATGAAAAGCACGAGTGCCACGACAGTGAATGACCAGTAAAACAAATGAATGGCCATTCTGGTCTTGGGAGACAAGGATGAGGTTACAACACGCAGTGACTGGAAAACGTAAAAATCCACAGCCAGCATGAAGAAAATAAAAACCCAGGATCCCAATAGTCTTTTCATTGCCTAAAAATAAATGAATTCTGCAACTTGCTGTTCAATGCTATTGATCGTCATGGAATCTATAATGTTACCCTCAGCATCCATCAGCTTATCCACAGTAGAAATGGGCAGCTTGTTGGGCATTACATTCACTTTGAGGTAATTCAAAACGCCTGTAACATGCTCCAACCCCCTGATGTTGCCTCCTTTTCCTGTAGCAACACCAACCAACAGTGCTTTTTTCCCAGGCCAACAGCTCTTGATGTCCGTAATATCAATCATGCTTTTGAAAATACCCGGGTAGCTTCCATTGTACTCGGGCAAAATAAAAATAAACTTGGTAACGGGTTTTAGATGTTCTTGCTGAAATGAGACAAAGGTGGAAGCGCTGGGATCCAGACTGAAATTTTCAAGTGTAACGACTTCAACATCAATGCCCTTAGATAAAAAAACGCTTTTGTAGAAACTTCCCACTTTGCGCGAATTGCTTCCAACCCTGTTGGTACCGACAATTATCCTGTAAATTTCACCATTCATAGAATCCTAACATTATTTTATGCATAATGTTCCCTAAAATGGTGCCGAAATTGTAAATTTGTCATCCTGTCATTTTCAATAAATCATTAATATTCATGGCCCGGATCATTGGTGTTGCAAATCAAAAAGGCGGCGTTGGTAAAACAACTACCGCAATCAATCTGGCAGCCAGCTTAGCTGTATTGGAATACAAGACACTGTTGGTGGATGCAGACCCCCAGGCCAACAGCACATCTGGGGTTGGTTTCGACCTGCAAAATATCCAGCAAAGCATCTACGACTGCATGGTTGGGGATGCCAAAGCCATCGATGCCATCCTCAAAACAGAGATACCCAACCTTGATCTTATCCCTTCTCACATTGACCTTGTAGGCGCTGAGCTTGAGATGATCAATTATCCCAACCGGGAAAATGTAATCAAGCATATATTGGATGAAATCCGCGATGATTATGATTTTATCGTCATTGATTGCTCACCTTCGCTTGGACTCATCACCGTCAATGCCCTTGTTGCAGCAGACTCCGTGGCCATACCTGTCCAGGCTGAGTTTTTTGCACTCGAGGGCTTGGGCAAATTGCTCAATACCATTAAAATTGTTCAAAGCAGGCTCAATACATCATTGGCCATTGAGGGCATTCTCATGACAATGTACGACGTAAGGCTGAGGTTGTGCAACCAAATCGTTAATGAGGTCAGAAGGCATTTTGAAGACATGGTTTTCGACACCATCATCCACCGCAACTCTAGGTTGAGCGAGGCACCAAGTGTGGGCAAACCCGCCATCCTCTATGATGCAGAAAGCAAGGGTGCCGTCAATTACCTGAACCTTGCCAAAGAGATTCTGCAAAAAAACAACATGACAAAAATCAAGGAAGCTGAAAGAACCATAAATCCACACAATGAGCAATAATCCCAGCAACAAAAAAGATGCATTGAACAGAGGGATCAGGTCCCTTCTGGGCAGTATTGACTCAGAGATGAAAAATCCTGCAGGCAACCTCAAATCAGAAATTGTCGAAAAGACAACAGCTGTTTCAAGGGTACCATTGGAAAACATCATCCCCAATGCAAAACAACCCCGTCAGGACTTCGATGCTAAAGCGCTTGAAGAACTTGCCCAGTCTATTCGCCAGCACGACATTATCCAACCCCTGACGGTAGCCATGCTGCCTTCCGGAAAATATAAACTGATAGCCGGAGAAAGAAGATGGAGGGCTGCAAAGCTTGCAGGCATCAAAGATGTTCCGGTCTATCTGCGCGTGGTTGATGACAAGCAAATCCTTGAACTGGGCCTGCTCGAAAACCTTCAAAGAGAAAACCTCAATGCCATAGAAATTGGCCTCAGCTATCAACGCCTGATTGATGAGTGCTCGATGACACAAGAGGAAGTTGCCACAAGAATGGGCATGGACAGAAGCACAGTTTCCAACTATATCAGGATGCTGAAACTCCCGCCAGACATTGTGGTCGCAGTCCGGAATGGCTCTTTGTCCATGGGCCATGCCAGGGCCTTGATCAATGCGGGTGAGGTAGACAAACAACTTTATGTCTACAATACCATTTTGTCAAAAAAACTATCTGTAAGGCAAACTGAAGACCTGGTGAAGCAATTGTATAAGCCTTCAAAGGGTAAAACAGATGCAAAACAAAAACCAACAGGCCAGTTCACCAAGATCCAAGATCAGCTCACTTCTTTTTTTGGGACGAAAGTCAAACTGGAACACCAAAAGACCGGAAGGGGCAAAATCAGTCTGGAATATTATTCACTGGAAGAATTGAACGGTCTGCTCGAAAAAATGAATGTCAACATCCATTGATGTGTGCAAGGACCATTCGACAATGCTTTTTATTGATCCTGCTGATGAGCAGCACCAACAATCTTTTTGCCCAAAAAGAGTTGAAAACTACCAATAAAAAAACACAGGCGACCCTGGCAACAGATTCTTCCAAAAAATCATCCATCAAGGATACAACCCACAAGGTACGGTCCAATGCAGGAAAGGCTTCTTTGCGGTCTGCCATACTGCCTGGACTTGGACAAGTATACAACAAGAAATACTGGAAAGTACCCATTGTATATGGTATCCTTGCCATACCCGTGAGCACGTTCAGCTACAACAGCACCTGGTACAAAAAAACCCGGTTTGCCTATGCGGCCAGGTCAGACAAAGACACCACCAATGATAAACTCATTGCGCCCGAGCTCCAACCCCTGGCTACAGACGCGCTGAAACTCTACCGAAACGAGTTCAGGAAAGGAATGGATTTTTCCATCCTCGGACTTCTCGTGTTGTGGGGACTCAATGTAGCAGACGCAGCAGTAGACGGACACCTGAAATCATTCGATATTTCTGATGATTTGAGCATGCGATTGAAGCCGAATCTTTCTACCGGAAGAAATGGGCAAATGGGCTTTACCGCCTCATTTCATTTGGGCAAAACCAAACCAGTAAAATCCGTCTCATTTTAGCGCCAAAAAATTTAACTTCATAAAAAACGCAGGTATGAATATTGCATTGGTGGGATATGGAAAAATGGGCAAAATCATCGAAGAGGTGGCCCTTTCAAGAGGTCATCAGGTTGGCGTAAAAATAGACATCAACAACCTTGATGAATTCAATGATAAAAATTTTGCATCTGTTGATGCCGCCATCGAATTCACTGGCCCGCATACAGCATTGCAGAATGTATTGAAATGCCTTGACTTGAATACACCTGTTGTCTGTGGATCCACCGGTTGGCTTGAACAGCTTTCAACCGTGGAGGAAAAATGTAACCAAACAGATGGCAGCTTTCTATATGCCAGCAATTTCAGTGTTGGAGTAAACATTTTCTTCGAAGTCAACAAAAAGCTCGCTCAACTCATGGAAGGCCAGCGGCAATACAATGTGAGCATTACTGAAATTCACCATACCCAAAAAAAGGATGCCCCCAGTGGAACGGCCATCACCCTGGCCGAGCAGGTTTTGGCCTTCAACAGTTCAAAATCCCAATGGGTCAATGAAGACCCTGCATCAGCAGATCAACTTTTTATCAAAAGTGAGCGGATTGACCCTTATCCGGGATGGCATGAAGTGAAATACAGTTCAGATATTGATGAGATTCAGATCATCCACAATGCCCATAGCAGGAATGGATTTGCCCTTGGCGCAGTCCTGGCAGCAGAATTCATCCATGGGAAAAAAGGAATTTTCAGCATGAAGGATGTCCTGGGATTTGGAAATTAATGAGTATGCTCAATAAAAAAACACAATATGCATTTCAGGCGCTCATGTACCTTGCCGAGCACAAGGATGATGGGCCTGTACTGATTGCTGATATTGCCAAAAAGAAAAAGATACCCCTGAAATTTTTGGAAAACATTTTGCTTGAACTGAGAAAATCGGGTATCCTGGAAAGTAAAAAAGGAAAAGGTGGAGGCTATTTTCTTAAAACCGCTCCGGAGAAAATTCCCCTGGCAGACATCATCAGAAAAATTGATGGCCCCATTGCCATGCTGCCCTGCGCAAGCCTCTACTTTTATGAGCGGTGCAAGAACTGTGATGAAAAAAACTGTGGCCTGCACGACACCATGATCCTGGTTCGTGATGCAACATTGAAAATACTTGAGAACAAGACGGTGGCTGATTTGATTCAAAAATAAAAACATGGCAGAAGACCTACACATAGGCAGGGGCAGCAAGGAAGAACAGTACCTTTCATTGATACCACAAATCAAGGGCCTTGTCAATGGTGAGACAGACCTGGTGGCCAATCTTGCCAATATCGCAGCTGCCTTAAAAGAACAGTTTGATTTTTTTTGGGTAGGCTTCTACCTGGTCAAAGCAGAGGAACTGGTGCTTGGCCCTTTTCAAGGACCCGTTGCCTGTACAAGGATCAGGAAAGGAAGGGGAGTTTGTGGAACTTCATGGGATCAGGCCAATACCATCATTGTGCCAGATGTTGAAAAATTTCCGGGACATATCGCATGCAGCAGCATTTCGAAAAGTGAAATCGTGGTGCCTTTGATCAAAGACAATGCAGTATGGGCCGTTCTCGACGTGGACAGCGACCACTACAATTCCTTCGACGAAACCGATGCACAATTCCTAAAAGAAATTGTGGCACTCATCCCCTAGCCTTCAGTAATAGCCTTGGCATCCAGATTCAACAACATGTCTGCGGTCATCTTGGGCAAATCAAAGTCCGGTTTCCATCCCCAATCTTGATTGGCCTTCGAATCATCAATGCTCTTGGGCCAGCTGTCTGCAATTTGCTGGCGATAATCTGGTTTAAAGTCCAATTGAAATCCCGGAATATGTTTCCTGATTTCATTGCCAATCTCTGCAGGCGAAAAACTCATTCCTGAAAGGTTGTAAGATGTCCTGACTTTTATTTTTTCAGCAGGAGCCTCCATCAGTTCAATGGTTGCCCTGATGGCATCTGGCATGTACATCATGGGCAGATGGGTATCCTCCCGCAAAAAACTTGTGTATTGCTTTTTTTCTTTAGCTGCATGAAATATTTCTACTGCATAATCGGTTGTTCCCCCACCTGGTGATGATTTGTAACTGATCAACCCGGGATACCGCAAGCTTCTTACATCCACCCCATAGCGCTGATGGAAATAATTGCACCAGAACTCTCCTGCATATTTGCTGATTCCATATACCGTAGTGGGTTCAATAATGGTATGCTGTGGGCAGTCAATTTTAGGGGAAGTTGGGCCAAATACAGCGATGCTACTGGGCCAATACACCTTGGTCAACTTTTCCTCTTTTGCGATATCCAGTACATTCAAGAGAGACTGCATGTTGAGATGCCATGCCAATGGAGGATTTTTTTCGCCAGTAGCAGAAAGAATGGCCGCCAATAAATACACCTGTGTAATATTCTGTCGGATGATCTGCACATGCAACATTTCCTTGTTCATCACATCAAGGCTCACATAAGGACCCGATCCTTTCAATAATTCGTTTTCCTCTCTGAGGTCAGAGGCAATAACATTGGTCCCTCCATATATTTTTCTCAAAGCAAGTGTTAGTTCAACCCCTATTTGACCACTGGCTCCAATGACAAGAATTTTCTCTTTTTTCATATTTCACTCGTTCGTTGAATATGCAAACATAAGACAAGTGAATGTATCTTCGCATCATGGAACCGT